>JAABUX010000296.1_pt1 | contig 84564 bp, 67 predicted proteins | sample 5561851 | NCBI WGS metagenome assembly JAABUX01 (sample SAMN10711883, study PRJNA513361) | rock metagenome | isolation source: Antarctica rocks | place: Antarctica: Victoria Land, Richard Nunatak red sandstone | collected 2016-01-03 | reverse complement strand
CGGCCGCCGAAGATCCCGAGCCCGAGCCGTCCCCGGAGGCCGACGACCGGCCCGATTCGCCCGATCAGCCGGTCGCGGCGACCCCCGGGCGGCCGTCGCCGGCCCATCCCGGGGGTCGATCCCGCCGCCACCACGGGCCAGCCTTGCTCGCGGACGCTCCGGGCGGGGCGGATTGAGGACAGGTCGGCCATCATCGGATGCGGGTCGGGGAGAATCCGCGCGCAAGTGGCCCGCGACCGGCTCCAATCCGCGAGGAACCCTGTTTGTCCGGCGGGTCGGTCGCGATATCGTGGGGGATGGGCCGGGTCGGGGCCGGGCGTCATCCGCCGGGCCTTGTTCAGGGATCGGCCGAAGCCGATGGGGAAGGTGATCGTGGCAGCCGGGATCTTGACGCTCACGACCGACTTCGGGACCGAGGGGCCTTACGTGGCCGCCATGAAGGGGGTCGTCCTGGGCCTGGCGCCGGGGACGCAGATCGTGGACGTGAGCCACGCCATCACGCCCCAGGACATCGCCGAAGGGTCGTTCGTGCTGGCCGGGATCGTCCCTTATTTCCCGGTCGGGACCGTCCACCTGGCGGTGGTCGACCCGAGCGTCGGGACCGACCGCCGCCTGATCGCCGCGGAGGTGGATGGGAACTGGTTCGTCCTGCCCGACAACGGCCTGATCGGCGGCGTGCTCCGGGGTCGCGACCCCTCGGGCGTCTGGGAGATCCGCAACCCGAAGCTCCGGCGGGCGTCGGTCTCGCCCACGTTCCACGGCCGCGACATCCTCGCGCCGGCCGCCGCCCACCTGCTCAACGGCGGGCCGGCCGCCGACCTCGGGCCGCCCCTCGACGCCCTGGTCCTCCCCTCGGAGCTCGAACCGGCCGAGGACGAGGCCGGCTTGACCGGCGAGGTCGTCTTTCTCGACTCGTTCGGCAACCTCATCACCAACATCCCGCGCGATCGGCTGGGCACAACCCCGCCGTCGGGCTGGTCGGCCGAGATCCTCGGGATCGACGCGGGCCGGCTGATCCGGGCCTACGGCGAGCGGCCGCCCGGCGAGCTGGTCGCGCTGATCGGCAGCTCGGACCGGGTCGAGATCGCGGTCGTCAACGGCGACGCCGCCCGACGCCTGGCCGCCGGGAGGGGCACGCCGGTCCGGGTCCGTCGGCTCCGGGAAGGACTCTCGTGATGGCCCCGGACGTCCGCCAGCTCCGCGAATGGGACCACGCCCACGTCTGGCACCCCTTCACCGCCGTCGCCGACTGGGAGGCGGCCGAGCCGCTGGTGATCGACCGGGCCGAGGGGGTCTACCTCTTCGACACCGAGGGCAGGCGCTACCTCGACGGCGTCGGCTCGCTCTGGTGCAACGTCCACGGCCACCGCCACCCCGCGCTCGACGCCGCGATCCGCGACCAGCTCGACAAGGTCGCCCATTCGACCCTCCTGGGCCTGACCAACGCCCCGGCGATCGAGCTGGCCCGCCGCCTGGTCGAGCTGGCGCCGGAGGGCCTGACCCGCGTCTTCTTCTCCGACGACGGGGCGACGGCCGTCGAGGTCGCGCTCAAGATGGCGTTCCAGTACTGGCGGCAGAAGCCCGACCCCGAGCCGCGTCGGACCCGGTTCCTCGCGCTCGGCGGGGCCTATCACGGCGACACCTTGGGCGACGTGAGCGTCGGCGGGGTCGACCGGTTCCACGCGATGTTCGGCCCGCTCCTGTTCCCGACGCTCCGGGCGGCGAGCCCGCATTGCTACCGCTGCCCGCTCGGCCTGGAGCGGCCGGGTTGCGCGATGGCCTGCCTGGGCGAGGTCGAGAAGCTCTTGCAGGCCCACCCCGGCGAGGTCGCCGCCGTCGTCATCGAGCCCCGGGTCCAGGGGGCGGCGGGGATGATCGTCCACCCCGACGGCTACCTCGCCGGCCTCCGCGACCTCACCCGCCGCCACGGGACGCTCCTGATCGCCGACGAGGTCGCCGTCGGCTTCGGCAAGACGGGGCGGATGTTCGCCTGCGAGCGCGAGGGTGTCGCGCCCGACTTCCTCTGCCTGGCCAAGGGCCTGACCGGCGGCTACCTGCCGATGGCCGCGACCCTGACCACCGAGCCAGTCTACTCGGCCTTCCGCGGCACCGCCGCCGAGGGCAAGACCTTCTATCACGGCCACACCTACGCCGGCAACCCGCTCGGCGCGGCCGTCTCGCTGGCGAACCTCCGGGTGTTCGAGGACGAGGCGACGCTCGACCGCCTCGCGCCCAAGGTCGACCACCTGCGGGCGAGGCTGGCGGAGGTCGCCAGGCTCCCGCACGTCGGCGACGTCCGCCAGGAAGGGCTGATCGTCGGGATCGAGATCGTCGCCGACCGCGGGTCGAAGGCCCCGTTCCCCTGGGACCTCCAGACCGGCGCCCGGGTCTGCCGCCGCGCCCGGGCCGACGGCCTCCTGATCCGCCCGCTCGGCGACATCCTCGTGTTCATGCCCGCCCTGACGATCATGACCGAGGAACTCGACCGGATGGTCGACGTGGTGGTCGGGTGCCTCGGGGCCGTGATCGCCGAGAATCTCGACCGCGCGGTCGGCGGGGAGTCGACCCCATGACGACGCTCCCCGGCCTGTTCGTCGTCGGGACCGACACCGGGGTCGGCAAGACCCGCGTCGCCGCGGCGATCGCCCGGACCTGGACCCTGGCCGGCCGTCGGGTCGGCGTCCTCAAGCCGGTGAGCACCGGCGGAGTCTGGCGCGAGGGGGCCTTGACCTCGCCGGACGCCGACCTGCTGATCGAGGCGGCCGGCGGCGGCATCCCGCACGATCGGGCCGCGCCGCTCGTCTTCGAGGAGCCGCTCGCCCCCCCCGTGGCCGCCCGCCGATCGGGCTCGCCCCTGACCCCCGAGGCGGTGGAACTGGCCGTGGCGGACGCCTTGATGTGGTGGGGCGGCCGGGCCGAGGCGATGGTGGTCGAGGGCGTCGGCGGGCTGCTCTGCCCGCTCGCCGAGGGCTGGACCGTCGCCGACCTGGCGATCGCCCTCGACTACCCGCTCGTGATCGCGGCCCATCGCGGCCTGGGGACTATCAATCACGTGCTCATAACTATTGAAGCGGCCCGGGGCCGGTCGCTCCGGGTGGCCGGGGTGGTCCTGAACGGGGCGAGGCCGACGGTCGACCCGCTCGCCGAGGCGACGAACGCCGACGAGCTGGCCCGGCGGCTGGGGGACGTCGCGATCCTCGCCGATTGGGGGCATGATGACGCGATCGGCCGCGGCACCGTCGCCCCGGAGGCCGGCGGCTGGTACGATCTGGCGAGCGTCCCGCGAGTCGCCCGGCCGGGCCGTCTCCGCCGATCGCCGCCGCTCGAATCCCGGGAGGATCGCCCCCAATGTCCGGCCTGATCACCTGCCCGCACTGCGGCCTCGCCATCGCGCCGGGGCTCGACTCGGGCCCGCCCCGGGGCGTCGCGAAGCCGGCGACGGCCCCGTCCGGGGAGGCCGAGATCGCTTCGATCGACCTCTTCGGCCCCGGGAGCAACGACGACAACTTCCCGGCGTCGTCGTTCGGCCCGAAGCCCACGCCGGCCGTGCCCGATCCCAACCTCGGCCCGTTCGAGGCCCCGGCCCCGACCACGACCCCCGCCGGCGACGCCCGAGTCCCGGTCGCGCGGACCCCGGGGTCGGGCGCCTCGTTCCCCACGATCGACTTCTCGGCACCGGCCCTCGCCACGGGCCGTCCGAGGGATCGCCGGACCCCCGAGGGGCCGGAGGGCGTGTCCGGCTCCTCCGACGGGGACGAGAATCCTCGACCGTCGACCCCGTGGCCGGTCGTGCTCCTGGGGAGCTACGCCAGCGCCACGACCCTGGCCTTGGGCTGGCTGCTCTTCGGCCCGAACGGCCGCGACCGCAACGACCTGGACGTCCCGCCGGCCGCCGACGGTCGGGTCGACCCCGGCCGCCAGGCCGGCCTCTCCCGCAAGCTCGACCCGATCGCCGAGTCGCGACTCCTGGCCCTGGGCCAGGCCTTGCAAGTGGGGTCGCTGGAGGTGACCCCGCTCGACGTCAAGCGCCAGGCCGTGACCCTGCAACGGGTCAGCGTGACGGCCCAGCCCGTCCGCCGCGACGGGGGCAAGGGGGCGTTCGTGCTCCGGCTCCGGCTCCGGAACACATCCAAAGATGCCGTGTTCGCCCCGGTCGATCAGGCCTTCGTCCGCGAGCGGGGCCGGGGCGTGGTCGACTCCTTCATCGAGACGGCCGGCGGCAAATATCTCTACCCGTACCCGCTGGCCGTCGAGAGCGAATGGTCGATCGTCGGCCAGGACTTCGACGAACTCCGGCCCGGCGAGTCCCGGGTCGTGGCCATCGTCGGCGCCCCGGACGCCCCGGGAGACGACCAGGGCCCGTTCACCTGGCGCATCCGGCTCCGGACCGGGATCGAGCAGACCGAGGTGATCGGCGTCCGCTGGCCCGATCCGGCGGCCGGCGGCCCCCCGAAATCGTAGGACCGTCCTCCTCCATCCCGCACGGTCGATCGGCGGGCGGATCACCCGCCGGCCTTCTTCGAGGCCAAGGCGGCGGCCTCGGCCGTCAGGGCCTCGACGAAGCCGGCGGCCCAGCTCATCGCCCCCTCGGCCGCCAGCGACTCGTCGCCGGCGAACTTGGCCCGGTCGGCGAGCCGGAGGAAGCCGACCAACGCCTTGGCCCGCTCCGATCCGAGTCGTTCGACGACGGCGAGGTCGGCGGCGACCTCCTCGGTCGTCTTCGACCCCCAGGTCGGCCCGAACGCGGCGATCAGGGCCGTCCGGACGGACTCGGACGAGGCGATCAGGAGCCGACGCGGCGAGGGGTCGACCTCGACGACGGCCTCGGCGGGCGACGGCCCCCGGACGGCGTCGGCCTTCGCGGCCCGTCGTCGCCGGAGCAGCCATCGGGCCAGGATCAGGGCGAACCCCAGGCCGATCGCGGCCGGGACCAGGGCCGGGCCCCAGCCGGGCGGGTCGCTCCAGGGTTCGGGGCCGAGGTTGGGGCGCGGCGGCGCGATCGCGGCGGGCGTCGTCGCCGTCCCGTCCGCGAGCCGGCTCAAGGGCCGCCTCGGCGACGGGCCCGGCCCGCGAAGAAGCGGATCAGCGGCGAGATCGGGTCGTCGTCGGTCGAGACGTCGAGGCCAGAAATCCCCGACGCGGCGCACCAGCGGCGGAAGTCGCGCGCCCGGCCCTCCGCCGCGCGGGAGTAGGCCGCGCGGACCCGCCGCGAGCCGAGGTCGACGGTGGCCCTGGTCCCCAGCTCGGCATCGACCAGATCCACCAATCCCGAGGCGGGCAGGCTCAGCTCGCGGGGCTCGATCAGGCGGACGGCGACGATGTCGTGGCGGCGGGCCACCGGCTTCCAGGCGGCGGGCGGCTCGACGTCGAGGAAGTCGCTGAGGACCACGATCAGGGCCCGCCGCCGCAATCGGGCCAGGCCCCGCAGGCCCGCCGCGAGGGCGGTCCGCCGCGATCGCGACGGGGTCGCCACCAGCGCCCGGACCAGCCGGGCCAGGTGGCGGGCCCCGCCCGCGGGCGCCAGCTCGGCCTCGACGCGGTCGCTCACCAAGGCCAGGCCGGCGCGGTCGCCGGCCTGGATCGCCGCCGTGGCCAGCAAGGCCGCCGACTGGACCGCCCGATCGGCCTTGGTCCGGCCGTCGGGGCCGAAGCGGAGGCTGGCCGAGATGTCCACGATCAGCCAGACCGTCAGCGCCCGCTCCTCGGCGAACTTGCGGACGTAGGGCTTCCCCTGGCGGGCGGTCACGTTCCAGTCGAGGTGGCGGACGTCGTCGCCCGGCTCGTACGGGCGAAGCTCCACGAACGCCAGGCCCGAACCCGCCCGCGAGCCGACGTACGCCCCGGCGAGGTCCGCGACCGCCCCGCGCCGGACCCGGAACCGGAGCCGGCGCGCCTTCCGGACGATCGCCGCGGCGTCGACCTTGGGAGGGCCGATCGGCTCGAACCTCCGAGGCCCGAAAGGCCAGGGCCGGGCGAGTTTCGCGAAGAGTGTGCGCCAGGTCATGCTCGCCGCCGTCCCGCTCAGCCGTCGATGGTCGACCACTCCGCCTCCGCCGGGTCGACCGGGTCCGCCCCGTCCGCCGCGCCGATCGCGTCGAGCGACCAGCGGATTCGGACCTCCCAGCGTCGCGAGGCGTCGCCGGTGACGGTCCAGCGCGGGATCACGGCGGAACTCTGGTAGACCCCCTCGAAGCCGCCCTCGCTCTGGCTCACGGTCTCGATCGGGAAGCACCAGAGGGCCGCGGGCCTGGACCATCGGAGCCCGACGGCGAGGTCGAGCCAGTCGTCGCTCAGCGTCAGGCCGTCGGCCTCGGTCAGGTCGAGTCGCGCGTCGAGCATCCCGAGCCGCTGGCCGGTCGTCGCGGAATAGTGCCGACCCTCGGCGTGGCCCGCCATCGCCGCGAGGTTGATCTCGACGGCGAAGTGGAGGGGGACGCCTTCGGGAAGCTCCTCCAGCACGTAATGGACGTCCAGTATCGGGCTGTTGGCTTCCAGGGTGATCGTCTTGCGGATCTGGATCGGATGGCCGTCGGCCAGCCCGGGACGCTCCATGCCCACGGAGACCTGATCCGGGCCGCGGTGGACCCGGGAAAGGTAAGTACCCGTCGCGAAATCCCCCCGCTCGACGTCGCGGCAAGCGATCAGGTCTTCGATCCGGAGGTCGGCCGTGAAGAAGTGGTCCACCAGGGCCTTGCGCGGCTGGCGGTCGTAGACGAGGCGGCGGTCGAGCCCTTCCTGCTTCAGGACGACGCGGTCGAGGATGCTCGGCGGCCCGTCGTAGGCGTCGGACGAGCTGGAGGAGGCGGCGGCGGCGATCGTCCCGTGGTAGGCCTCGGGTCGGCGGTCGAGGGTGGCCAGGACGTTGGTCGCGGCGTGGCGGACGTCCAGCTCGTAGACGTGGCCCCCGAGCGCGGGGCGGACGAAGGCGATGAGGCGGTCGTTTTCGAGCCGGACCTCCTGGCGGGCGTCGAGGTTATAGTCGGCCACGTCGAGGGCGACGCGCGGCCCCGATCGGCCTTCGGCCTCGTCGAGGGCGTTGTGGGCGCCGATCAGGTGGCGATAGATGGCGTTGCGGAGGTGGGGTAGGTACAGGCCGCCGAAGGCGCCGTGCCAGTAGGGGCAGTTGCACTGGGCCCGGTAGAGTTCCTGGCGGGCGACTTCGAGGAAGTCGGGGTCGGCGGCTTCGGAGCGGGCCAGGTCGGCCAGGCGATTGGAGAGGCCGAGCATCCGCGAGTACATCTCGTCGGTCTCGGCGTATTTCGCCTTGAAGTTCCGCCAGTATCCCCCGGCGCGGACGAAGGGGCGGAGCCGCTCGGCGACCGGGTGATCGGCGTCCTTGCGGATCGCGTCCTGGTAGTCGACCAGCCGTGGCGAGGGGAGGACCCACTCGGTCATCTCGCGGTAGGACGAGTCGGGCAGGTAGACCTTGCCCATCGGCAGGGTCGAGTCGACGGCCTGGGCGAAGGTGGTCGGCCGGAGCCAGTCGAGGTTGGCGACGATCATGTCGCAGAAGCGGCGGAGCCAGCCATTCCGGTAGACGTGATCATGAGTCTCGGGCCAGGCGCCGAACTTCTCGCCGTCGTCGGCGAAGACGAGGACCGAGCCGGGCCGCTCGGCGGCGATCGCCCGGAGGTGCTCGTAGGTCGCGTGGGGCTCGCGGAACGGGATCAGGTAGCGGAGCCGCTCGGAGATCGGGAAGACCTTGAGGAGCCGGCCGTCCTCCTCGGTCAGGAAATAGCCGCGCATCTCGGCCTCCTCGACCCCCGCGCCCCGGAAGTGGAAGTCGTCGAGGACGGTGTATTCGACCCCCGCCTCGACCAGGGCCGAGACGAGCTGCTGCTCCCAGACCCGCTCGGCCACCCAGATCCCTCGGGCCTTGGTCCCGAAGGTCTCTTCGAGGTAGGCGGCGAACTCGCGGATCTGGCCCACGCGGTCGCGGTGGGGGATCATGGTCAGGATCGGCTCGAAGAAGGCCCCGCCGAGGATCTCGACCCGGCCCGCCTCGACCAGGGCCCGGACCCGCGCGACGTAGTCGGGGTGGCGGTCGACCAGCCATTCCAGGAGCGGCCCCGACGTGTGGAGCACGAAGGGGATGTCGGGATAATCCTCCATCACGCCCAGGAACGGCAGGTAGCTCTCGCGATACGCCGCCTCGAAGACGCCGTCGAAATTGCCGACCGGCTGGTGATCGTGCAGCGCCAGGATCAGGCGGACGCCGGACATGGGCGATTTCCTCGGGGGACGGGCGGGGTCGGTTGAGCCGAATGGGGAGGGACGCTCACGCCTCGCGGAGGAACCCGGCGGCGTCTTCGGGCGGGACGGGGTTGATGTAGAAGCCGGAGCCCCACTCGAAGCCGGCGACCTTGGTCAGGCGGGGGATGATCTCGATGTGCCAGTGGTAATGGGGCTGTTCCTGATGGTCGAAGGATGCGGTGTGGATGATGTAATTATAAGGCGGGCTGTCGAGCGCCTTCTCGAGCTTGTTGAGGACCGCCCGGAGCGTCCCGCCGAGGTCGTCGACGCACGGCTTGGGGATGTTCTCGTAGTGGCTGGAGTGCGCCTTGGGCAAGATCCAGGTCTCGAACGGGAACCGGCTGGCGTAGGGGCAGAAGGCGGTGAAGTGCGGTGTGTCGAGGACGACCCGGGATTCGGTCGACAGCTCCTGATGGATCATGTCGCAGTAGATGCACCGGCCCCGGTAGCCGAAGAACTCCAGGGCCCCGCTCATCTCCTCCGCCACCGAGATCGGGATGGTGGGCGTGACGATCAACTGGCTGTGGGTGTGCTCCAGGCTGGCGCCGGCGGCGGGGCCGACGTTCTTGAAGAGCATCCCGTGGACGAATCGCTTGTCCTTCTTGAGGTCGACCAGGCGGTCGCGGTAGATCCAGAGGACCTCGCGGATATTCTCCTCGGAAAGCTCACCCATGCTGACGTGATGTTTCGGGCTCTCGACGATGACCTCGTGGGCGCCGACGCCGGCCATCATGTCGTAGATCCCCTCGCCGCGCTTGTTCAGGTTCCCCTCGATCTTGAGGGCGGGGAACTTGTTGGGGACCACGCGGACCCGCCATCCCGGCCCGTTCGGCTTGGCCCCGCGCTCGCGATAGGCGACGATCTCGGGCGGGGTGTTCGCCTCGTGCCCCTCGCAGAACGGACAGGTGCCGGGCCCGTCGACGAGCGACTGCTCCTGATGCTTGAAGTCATGGGGACGCTTGGCCCGCTCGAGCGCGATGATCACCCAACGGCCGACGATCGGGTCTTTGCGGAGTTCGGGCATCGCGCGATCCTCGGGGCCGACGGCGTCGGGAGTCGTTCGGGGCGGAGGCCCACCTCCGGGACGTCGGGACGCACGGGGTCGGGGGCATCGCCATGGCCCGTCGAAGGTAACATCTGGTCGTCATCGACGCACGCGATCGGGGAAAAATCGGCATCGACCGAGACCTGGACGCGACGGCAACGAGAAAGAGCCCGCCCCCTCGTCGAGGGCGGGCTCTCTGATCCTCGGGAATCCCGCGACCTTTGTCCGTTGGGCCGATCCAGACGTCTCGCGTCGGGCGAATCCGGCCTCAGTTGGCCAGGGCCTCTTCGTAAGCCTCGGTGTGGCCGGTCGAGATCGACTGGAGCTTGCGGACGGCCTCGCCATAGGCCTGGCTCACCTGGTCGGCATCCCAGTCGACCATCCGCCCGGGGTACTCCTGGAGCTTGGCCCAGCCGTTGAGGTACTTCAGGAGGCCGACCTCGTGCCGCTGCTCCTGCTCCTTCGTCCAGGCGAAGAGCGCCCGACCCGACCGGGGGGGCGAACCGTTGCCGGAGGAAGGGCGGGGAGACGGCTGAGACTCGACGGCCGGGGCCGGGGCCTCGGGCGCGGCGACCGCGGCCGAGACCAGGACGGGCTCACGCTCGCGGACGAAGCTGGGGACCCCGTCGCGGTAGAGGTAGCGGCCGACGCCGAACTTCACGGCGGCCCGCTTGAAGGAGTCGGAGAAACCGCTCTTGTCGTCGTCGCCCGAGTCCGGCATCCCGGCGTAGCCGCCGGCGTCGGCCTTGGTCAAGGTCGAGCCGTCGGGCAGGCGGACGGTCAGGCGGCAGAGGACGGAGTTCTCGCCCGGGACATAGTCGTCCCACCAGTTTTCCGGGCCGAGCACGCTGTCGAGCCGGTTCATCGCGGTGCGGGCGGTGATGTAGTGAAGTTGCCTGCCTGCCTGCGACCGGGCCCGGACTTCCTGGGCCTCGAACGGAGCGGCAAGGGCCGCGAACAGGTCGGGGAACTGAGTCATGGTCGCACCCCTTCCGGGCCATCCGCCCTCATATGGGCGGGGGACGCCGGTTGTTGATTTCGAACCCTAGGTGTCGAAACATCGGGGGCAAGGGGCGTGTCGATCACGCGACGCCCTTCACCCCGATCCTCATCTCATCGAAGGCGTGTGACGCGCCACCACCCGCCCGAATGAGGTCTTTACGACCCACTCGGGCGGATGGTTCGATCTTAACGAGGATCGGAGTGGTTGGCAAGCGTACACTGAATAAAGTTTCAGGCAGGCCGCCGAATCAGGGCGTGATCTTGAAGTCGTAGCGGCCGAAGAGGACGACCAGGAGGAGGCTTGCCAGGATCATCGCCCCGAGGGAGACGCCGAGGAGGGCGACGTAGATGTCGCTCTTGGGCGTCGTCACGAAGACGCCGGGCCGGCCACCGGGGCGGGCGCCTCGGGCGGCCGGGGTGCTGCTAGCGCGGGTTGAACGTGGACGCGACACTGTCGCCCTCCATAATCTTTTTGCCACCGACCGTCCTGCCGACGACTTCGGCGACGGCCTTGTTGGGATAAACCGAGACGATCTTGACCTTGCCGAGGTATTCGGGCCGGGGCTGGGTCCGGAACAGTTGGAATTTCTGACCGACGCGCAGCCCGTCGTTGGACCCGATCGAGATTTCCATCGACGTATTACCGACGTTCACCTGATTCACCCGGCCGTCGACCTCGGGCGGCACGGAGTTCGGGTCGGTGCCTTCGAAGTTCTGGGTCGAGAAGCCGTTTTCCCGCAGGAAAGCCGACATCTTGGCCGTGGAGTTTCGGAGGTCGCGGGCGTTCTGCTCGGCGGTGCCCTTCTCGCGGTCGAGGACCCTGATTCGGTCGGTCAGCTCGATGTTCTGGTTGTTGAACTGATTGGCCTGGGTCTGGGCCTTGGTGAGGGTCTCGGCGAGGACGTCGATCTCCCCCTTGCGGGCGGTCGCCTCGGCCAGTGCGACCTGGGCGTTCTTCTGGGCGACTTCGAGCTGGGAACGGGCCTGGGTCATCTCCCCCTGGGCCTCGCCGACCTGCTTCTCCAGGTCCTTGATCCGATTTTCGCGCTCGCCGACGACCTTGGAATGGTCCTGGCGGGCGGTGTCGAGCTTGCCCTGGGCGTCTTTGACGCGGGCGTCCAGGTCGTTGAGCTTGACCTGGAGCTTGCCGATCTCGGTCTTCTGGGTGGCGGCGCGGGCCGACCAGTTCGTCGCGGTCGTGAAGACCACGGTCGATACGCCCAGGAAGACGAGCGAGAAGGCCATGATGAGTATCACGAGGATCTTGCCGACGAACGTCATGGTCCCATCCCACCAATCAGTGTAAGACGGTCCGTCCAGGCGTCCCCCGCGACGCCACGTGTCGGACGAAGGGGAGTGTGCGGGCCGTTCGGGTCGGGGTGAAGTGGCCTGGCTTCGGGGTTGACGGCGACCGCCGCGCCGGGAAGCCTCGGTCTAGGATACCGACGCGAGGCGCGACCGGGCAAGTTGTCGCGGATGCGAACGTGGATGATCCACGCCCGCGACCCGATTCCTTGGCCCGGCCTGACTTGCCGTAAACTTACACCACGACCGACCGATGGACAAGAAGGGAGAAATGGCGAAGATGGGAAATGTTCCGATGATGAGGGCATGCCGATCGCCCCCGCCATCGGATCATTCCCCCGCCGGTTGTCGCTTCCTCCTCGGGGCGAAGGTCCCGAGCACGAGCAGGCCGATAGTTGAGGCCAGGCAGGACTGGCCGAGCCAGTCGCCCCATCGCGAGTAGAACGAGACGCGGTCGTCGAGCGGGGCCTCGGCCAGGAGGACGTCGGAGGTGAGCTTGGGGATCGAGGCGAGGATTCGCCCGTTGCCGTCGATCATCGCCGAGACGCCGGTATTGACCGCCCGGGCCAGGGGGGCCCGGTTCTCGATGCACCGGAAGGTGCTGACGGCCAGGTGCATCTCGTGCTCGGAGGTCTGGTGGAACCAGCCGTCGTTGGAGAGGTTGACCAGGACGTCCGGCTGCCGGCCCCCCGGCGCCTCGGAGAAGAACCGGCGGACGACCTGGGGCACGGTGTCCTCGAAGCAGATCGCCGCGGCCAGCCGATACGGGCCGAGGTCGAACCAGCTCGGCTTCGAGCCGTGATCGAGGAAGTGGGGCCGGGCCCCCCGATACGGGGTCAGGCGGAGCAGCCAGGGGAAGACGTCGATCAGCGGGACGTATTCGCCGAACGGGACGAGGTGGAGCTTGTGGTAGGTTTGCAGGGTCGCCCCGACCTGGAACAGGAGCGCCGCGTTGTACCGCGAGTAACCCGAAGTCCGGAAGTCGTGCACGGTCGAGCCGACCATCATCGGGACCCGGACCGCCTCGATCAGGCCCTTGAAGTAGGCGAGGCTGTGGGCCCGGGCCTGCTGCCAGTCGGCACCGACCGCCTCGGGGTCGAGTTCCTTGGCGAGGCCGTCGAGATGCTTCGCCGCGAGCCCCGGCTCGATGTCGACGAAGCCGTAGGGATACGCCGTCTCCGGCCAGACGATCAGGTCGGGGATCGGCTTGAGCCGGATGGCCTTGGCCACGAGCGTCTCGTAGAGCGCCCGGAGGGCTTGCCGCGACTTCCGCTTGTCCGAGTTGTATTCCTGGACCTCGTTCGACTGGAGCATCGCGATCCGGGGGCCGGCGCGGAACCGCGAGGTCGTGACCCGGAAAGCCCCATAACCGACCGTGCCCACGACCCCGACGGCCACGATCACCAGCCGGGCCTTCTGGCCCGAGGCGAGCCTGGCCCACCACGTCCGCCCCGGCTTCGCCCGGAGCAGGGGGAGCGTCACCAGGTCGACCCAGAAGGCGTTGGTCATCGCGATGACGAAGCTCAGGCCGAGCGCGCCCGAGAAGTCGGCCACCTGGGTCAGGTAGACCTGGCGATACTGGCTGTGGGCCAGGTAGTACCAGGGGAACCCGGTCAGGACGTAGGCCCGGACATATTCCAGGGCCACCCAGAGGACCGGGGCCGCCAGCATGATCGGCAAGTCGAGCCGACGCCGCGCGAATCGGGCCAGGAAGAGGAAGGCCGGCCACCACGCGGAGAGGAACAAGGCCATCACGACCCACCCGAGCCAGGCGGTCTCGTCGGTCCACCAGATCCAGTGGATCGCCAGGAGCCAGAACGCGAACCCGCCGAGCCAGGCACCCAGGTAGATCGCCCCGCGGGGGCGCCGGCTGGGGATCAGGAGGAACAGGGGGACCAGGGCGAACCAGGCCGCCCAGCTCCACTCGGCCGGCGGGAACGAGAGCCAGAGCAGGCACCCCGACGCCACGGCCAGGACGACCGGGTGCGGCGACGCGGAGGACGACGGCCGGGCCGGGTCCGCGGTCGTCATCGTGGGGTCGGCCGCCGCGATCGCCTGGGTCGACATTTGGGGCATCCTCCGCCGGAGACCACACGCCGGGCCGTTGCCCGACTCGCGCTCGAATCCAAGACCCAGACTATACGGACTCGCCCGAGTTTTTCCCATCCGGATCGCCCGGCCGCCGTCGCTCAGGAGTTGAGTGTGCGGCGGGGACCGGTCAGGAATAGCCGAGGAAGTCGATCCGGTCGCCCGCCTCGTGGGTCCGATCGCCGGCCGGGAAGCAGGCGAAGCCGTCGGCGAGGGCAACGGTCCGGAGGTCGGCGGAGCCGGCCCAGGGGAGCGGGTGGACGAGGTCGCCGTCGAGCCGGGCCGGGTGATAGGTCGGGCGGTCGCCCCGGTGGTCGAACGCGATGGCCAGGCGGCCGGCGATCGGCCGGGACCGGGGTGGCTTCGCGCCCGCCAGGGCATCGAGCGCGGCGCGGACGAACAGGAGGAAGCCGACCACGCCGCTGGCCGGGTTGCCCGGGAGGCCGAAGACGAGGGTCCCGGCCGCGTCGCCCCGCCGCGGGCCGACGCCGAACCAGAGCGGCTTGCCGGGCTTGACGTTCACCTTGTGGAATACCGGCTCGACGCCGAGGCCGATCAGGGTCGAGGGGACGAGGTCCCTGGTCCCCGCCGAGACCCCGCCGCAGACGAGCAGGACGTCGGGTTGTCCGGGATTTCCGCCGGTCCCCAGCAAGGCCCCCAGGGCCCGCCGGAGGCCGGCCGGGTCGTCGGGGGCGATGGGTGCCTCGAAGACCTCGACCGCGCCCCAGGCCCGAGCGAGGCCGGCGAGGGTGATCCCGTTGGTGTTGCGGATCTGGCCGGGGTCGGGCGGCCGGTCGATCGCGACGAGCTCGTCGCCGGTCGGGACCACGGCGACGGAAGGCCGCGGGACGACCAGGACGTCGGGACGCCCGGCCGAGGCGATCAGCCCGAGCTTGGCGGCGTCGACCCGGGTCCCCGGCTCGATGAGGACCTCTCCCGACCGCATCTCACGGCCGCGGACCAGGCGATTCTGGCCCGGGTCGACGGGGCCGGGCAGGACGACCGTGCCGTCGCCGAGGTCGCGGGACCGCTCGACCATCACGACGGCGTCGGCGCCGGGGGGTAGGGGGGCTCCCGTCATGATCCGGGCGCAGTCCCCCTCGCCGAGCGTCCGGGTCGGGGTCCGCCCGGCGGTGATCTCCTCGACGACCCGGAGGCGATGGTCGCCGGGGGCCGCGAGGTCGGCCGACCGCGCGGCGTAGCCGTCCATCAGGGCCTTGTCGAAGGGCGGGAGGTCGATGTCGGCGGCGATGGCCTCGGCCAGCGTCAGCCCGAGCGCCCCGGCCAGGGGGACCCGGCGGGCGGCCAGGGGCCGGGCCCGGGCGAGGATGGCCCCGATCGCCTGGTCGACGCTCAGGATGGGCATAAGCGGCCGGTCGCCTCAGCGTCCCACGAAGTTCTTGAGGAGCTTGGTCCCCTCGGTCGTCAGGAAGCTCTCGGGGTGATACTGGACGCCTTCGAGCGGGAACGACTCGTGGCGGACCCCCATGATCTCCGCCTCGGCGGTCCGGGCGACCACCCGGATCGTGTCGGGCAAGGTCCCGGGCCGGATCACCAGACTATGATACCGGGTGGCCAGGAACGGGTTCTCGAGGCCCCGGTAGACCCCCTGGCCGTCGTGGAAGATCGGCGAGGTCTTGCCGTGCATGATCCGGTCGGCGCGGACGATCTCGCCGCCGAAAGCCTGGCCGATGCACTGATGCCCCAGGCAGACGCCGAGGACCGGGATCTTGGGGCCGAACCGGCCGATCGCGGCGGCCGAGATCCCCGCCTCGTTGGGCGTGCACGGGCCGGGAGAGACGATCAGGTGCGTCGGCTCCTTCGCCTCGATCTCGTCGAGGCCCATCTCATCGTTGCGGATGACCAGGACGTCGAGCGACGGGTCGATCTCGCCCAGTCGCTGGACCAGGTTATAGGTGAACGAGTCATAGTTATCGATCAGGACGATCATGCGACGCTCACCCGGGGACGATCGGCGAGGCCGGGCGGGCCCCGCGCGATCGTTGGGTTGGATATTACCCGCTCATCCCCACCGCCGGAAGGGATTCAGCCGGTCGATTCGCCGCCGATCCCGCCCGGCGCTGGTAGATTGGAGCGTGGTGAGGCCGGAATCTTCGACACACGGAGGACGGGTCATGGGGACCTTGGTCGGTTCGGTCACCTTGATGGTGGCCCTGAGCACGTCGGGCGGGATCTTCTTCAACCGCAACCCGAACAACCATGTCCTGCCGCCGATGCCCGGCTATGGCGTGGGATTCGCCAACGGCAATCCCGACGGCTACGGCTACATCGACGCCGGCGAGTCGATCCCGCTCACCGCCGACCGCACCCCCGACTACTTCTTCCGCCGCTACAATGCCCTGCCCGCGACGCAGATGTTCATGCCGACCTACTACAACGCCTACGTCTCGCGGGGCCAGCGATTCCTGCCGTTCGCCGGCTGCGGCGGCCCGCACCCGATGAGCGGCCCGCCCATGGTCTCGGCCGAGGAATCGGCCCACCCGTTCAACGAGACGATGAACACCACGCCCCGGGTCGCGGCGCCGAACTTCAACGGCCGCGTCGAGGCCCCGCCCGTCAACCCGGGCTCGACCGGCCTGCGCCCTTGAGCGATGACGCGGCCCGATCCGACGCGATCCCCCCCCGGCCGCCGGGGGCGGGATTCGTCCGTCGGTCGGGTCCGGGGAGTGGGCACGCTCCTCACCGGTCGAACCTCCCTTGCCATGCTTGCCAATCGCGCCCGGGGGGCGATAAGATAAGCCGCGTGATGGAGCCGTGGCGACCGTCTGCGGGCCGATCGGTCGACGATGAGGTCGGGCTCGAAAAAATTCGAGCCGTTCGGTTTCGAACCTTCGGTCGCCCCGCTTCGTAGCAGCGCCGGTCGACGTCGCTGATCGGGGATGGGCACTCTCATTTACTTCTTCTTCATCCGTCCTCTCCATTTCCCGCGACGTTTCCCCGTCCGACCCGGGCCTCGTCCCGGTCGACCCCCCTTCGATATTGGCCAATCGCCGTCTTGATCGCGTCCTGCTGATGGAGTCGGATTTCCTCATCCCGACCCGCATTCCTCCGTTATCAAAGGCACCCTCGTGATGAGCCGAGACGTCATTATCGAGACACGGAACCTCACCAAGGTCTACCGCGACTTCTGGGGACGTCCGAAGGTCCAGGCCTTGAAGGCCCTCGACCTCCAGGTCCATCGGGGCGAGATCTTCGGCGTGCTCGGGCCCAACGGCTCGGGCAAGACGACCACGATCAAGCTCCTGCTCGGGCTCCTCTTCCCGACCGAGGGGGACGCCTTCATCTTCGGCGAGCCCACGACGAACGTCGCCAAGAATGAGCGGATCGGCTACCTCCCCGAGGAGTCGTACCTCTACAAGTTCCTCAATGCCGAGGAGACGCTCCACTTCTACGGCCGGCTGTTCAAGATCTCCTCCGCGGAGCGGACCAAGCGCGTCGCCCGCCTGATCGACATGGTCGGCCTCGGCGCGGCCAAGCACCGCCAGCTCCGGGAATACTCCAAGGGGATGCAGCGGCGGATCGGCCTGGCCCAGGCCCTGATCAACAATCCCGAGCTGATCCTGCTCGATGAGCCGACCTCGGGCCTCGACCCGATCGGCACCGCCGAGATCAAGGAGCTGATCCGCGACCTCAAGGCCCAGGGCAAGACGGTCGTCCTCTCGGGCCACCTCCTCGCCGACATGCAGGACATCTGCGACCGGATCGCCATCCTGCACCGCGGCGAGTTGAAGGAACTCGGCAAGGTCAGCGACCTGCTCACGGTCCAGGACATCACCCAGATCAAGACGCGCGACCTGCCCGAGGCGGCGATCAACGAGATCCGCGACGTGATCAAGCGGCACAAGGCGGAACTCGTCTCGGTCGACCACCCGACCACGACCCTCGAAGAGCTGTTCCTCCGGATCGTCCGCGAGAGCGACCTGCACCCGGGCCGCCGCCGGGTCGGCGACAAGCCGACCGACGGCCCCGTCAAGCCGGCCGTCGCCGTTTCGGACGACTTCGCCGGGGCCCGGACCAAGCCCTGATCGCGGGCCGAGTTGCGGTCGCGTCTGCCCCCTCGCCGCCCATCGGGCCCCGTCCCCACTCCGCCCCGCGCCGCGGCCCCCGCCGGCGCGGGGCCGTTCGTGCATCCCCCGGCGATTCATCGATCCGTCATCCCGGCCCGACGCCCCCGGTCCTTGCTGGCGCTTGAGGAGCCCCATCGCGATGTACCCGCTCTTCCCCTGGCTGCTCTGGGCCCAGGCCAGCATGCCCATGCCGGGCGTCTCGGCCCGCTGGGTCCCCACTCTGAAATGGCTGTTCGTCTACGGCGACCCGGGCGTCTCGATCCCCGGGGTCGCCGGAGGCCTGATCACTTGGATGAAGGTCGTCGGCCTGTTCGCGCTGATCGCCTGGGTCCTGTCCTGGGTCTCGGCCGCCTTCCGGACCCGCGACAAGGCCCGGGGAGACTGGCTCGACATCGCCTCCCTGGTCGCGCTCGGCGGCTGCCTCGCCGCGGTCGTCCTGAACGTCCTCCAGACGACGAAGCGGATCAAGCCGCTCTACCTCGCCGGCCTGCCAATCTCCACCGTGGTCGCCCTGGCCTGCGGGGCGGTGATCCTGATCTGGACCGAGCGGTCGCTCTGGTCGTCGATCCGCCGGATCGGCAGGTCGTCCGACGCCATCGTCCTCCTGGGCATCCACTTGGCCGTGGCCCTGGGGATCGGCGTGGCCTACACGCTGATCGGCGCCCAGTCGTCGACCGACGGCCGGTCGCTCGGCCCGGTCAACTTCGGCGTGGCGGTCTCGCAGGGCGTCCGCCTGGGCGCGACGTATATGGGCTATGTGGTCCTGGCCAAGGTCCTCTGGCTCCTGATCCCTGAAATCTTCGCCATGAGGCCGCGACGGCTCTATGCCATCGCCCGCCTGGCCGTGGTCGAGGCGACCCGGCGGATGTGGGCGCCCTGGGTGGTCATCGTCCTGTTCGCGGTGATCCTGGCCTTCACCCACTGGTTCCTCCCGGCCCCGCAGCAGCGGCCGGCCGAGCTGGGGCGGATCTTCGTCGGGACGCTGACGCTGTTGGTGATGCTCCTGCTGACCGTCATGGTCACGGTCATGGCCCCTCTGAGCCTGCCGCAGGACATCCAGATGCAGACGATCTACACCGTCGTGTCCAAGCCGGTCCGCCGGCTGGAGCTGATCTGGGGCCGGATCTTCGGCTACATGGCGATCGTCACGGTCCTGGTCCTGGTCTTCGGCGGGGTCAGCCTGCTCTACCTGAGCCGGAACATCGGCGGGACGATCAACGAGATCGAGTCGCAGGCCGTCAAGGTCCAGGAGACCGACCCCGACCGCGCCCGGTTCCTGGTAGACCAGGCCGAGCAGCTCCGGACCCGGATGTCGGCCCGGCTCCCGGTCAAGGGCTCCTTGACCTTCATCGACTCGCGGGGGACCCCGCAGATCAAGGGGATCGACGTCGGCCAAGAGCTGGAGTTCCGGAGCCACGTCGAGGGCGGCACGCCCTCCGCCGCGATCTGGGCCTTCGGCGCCGCGGTGGTCGACCCGTACGACCCCCGACTCCGGATCAACCGCCGGATTCCGGTCGACTCGCTGCTCAAGCCGGGGACGATCGAGGCGATCGAGAACGAGGCCAAGGTCCTCGAATACGGCGTCGGCGCCCTCGAAGCCCGCCGCCAGGCCGCGAACATCCCGGCCGCCGAGGTGGCCCAGATCACCTCGGAGGTGTCCCGGGTCACCGCCAAGATCCAGCAGCTCCGGGCCGACTCGCAGAAGCTCAACGCCCGGTTCGACGGCCTGATCGCCAAGTCGAAGCAGGCCGCGACCGACAAGAAGGCCGAGGAGTCCGAGGGCCTCCGCCGCGAGGCCGATGCGCTCCACTCGCCGCCGATCCCGATGGAGATGACCTTCACGATCTACCGGACCACCAAGGGCCGCGTCGGCGACCCGGTCTACGCCGAGATCGAGGTCGCCAACCCCCGGACCGACGTCCCCAAGTACCGCACGACGTTCCCGATCCGCGAGTACTACACCAACAAGCGGGTCCTGCCGTCGTCGTACCTCGTCGGCTCGCTCGGCGAGCTGAAGGTCTCGGTCCGCTGCATGAGCCCGACCCAGTACCTGGGGATGGCCGAGAGCGACTTCTACTTCCTGGCCGACTCGGGCAACTTCGGCTGGAACTTCTTCAAGGGGCTCTTCGGGATCTGGCTGCAATCGATGGTCCTCACCACCATCGGCGTCTTCGCCGGGACCTTCCTGAGCTGGCCGGTGGCGTTGCTGTTCACGATCGCGTTCTTCGTGGCCGGGCACGCCGCGTTCTCCATCCTCCGCGACTTCTTCCTCCAGACGGTGGTCGGGGGCGGACCGTTCGAGTCGCTCATCCGCCTCCTGTCGCACGACAACCAGGTCAACGACCTCGACCCGACCCTGGGCGTGGTCGTCGCCAAGACATTCGACGCCGTGGTCATGCCCGTGATGTCGAGGATGGTCTACCTGATCCCGAACCTCTCGACGCTCGACGTCAGCAACACCGTGGCCGAGGGGTTCGCCGTCGGCTTCCCTCTGGTCGTGCAGAACACCCTGATCGCCCTGGCGTATGCCGTGCCGTTCTCGATCGGCGGCTACTTCATCCTCAAGAATCGGGAGGTGGCGGCGTGAGTTACCTCACCAACATGCAGCGCAAGATCGTCTTCGCCGTCGGCATCCTCTTGCTGTTCGTGGCGATGTACCCTTACAAGGTCTTCCTCCACAAGGAGGCCGACCAGAAGGACCTCGGCGAGGCGACCATCGGCGAGGTCGACACCGGGAGCTTCGTCCTCAAGCTGTTCCTGCTCGGCGGGTTCCGCGGGATGGCCGCCAACGTCCTCTGGACCCGGGCCATCGACTTCCAGAAGGTCCAGGAATGGGACCGGCTCAAGGTGACCGTCGACATGATCACCAAGCTCCAGCCGCACTTCCTGGCGATCTGGACCTTCCAGAGCTGGAACCTCACCTACAACGTCTCGGTCGAGTGGGACGCCCCCGAAGACAAGTACGAGTGGATCAAGCGCGGGATCAAGTTCGTCCAGGACGGCGTCTCCAAGAACAAGAAGTCGCCCGACCTGATCTGGGACACCGCGTGGTACTACTACCACAAGCTCGGCTTCTCCGACGAGTCGATCATCCTCCGCCGCCTCTTCCGCGACGACGACGACGAGAGCTTCAAGAAGAGCCCGATCGACGGCAACGTCTACCACGACAACTTCCAGCTCGGCCACGACTGGTTCGTCAAGGCCGTCCGGCTGGTCGACCAGGGCGAGGCCCGCCAGTCCGTCGGCGCGGTCGACTCGATGGAGTTCGTCGACGCCCCGACCCAGCGCAAGGGGCGGGCGGGCGACCTCCCGTTCCGGTCGATGCCGGCCCACGCTCAGACCCGCTACGCCATCGGCCTGGAGAAGGAGAGCATAAAGGGGGTCGAGGCCACCTTCGGCCCCCGGGCCCAGGAGCAGTGGCGCAAGGCCCTCGCCGAGTGGGTCGAGTTCGGCACCCACGTCTACGAGACGCACAATCAGGTCAAGGTCGACGGCGTCCTGGTCCGCCAGAAGGTCATCCTCGACGACAACGCCATCAGCAACCCCGTCGCCCACGAGAAGCTCCACGAGAACCAGAAGTACTGGGCGGACCGCTGGGCCGACCAGATGAACTACCCCTACTGGAAGGACCGCTGCGCCGCCGAGATGGAGGCGGACGGGACCCAGGCCCGCCGGCTGTTCTACGAGGGGACCAAGGCCTACAAGACGGCCGACTTCCCCAAGGCCGTCGAGAAGTTCCAGGAAGGGCTCAAGATCTGGGACAACCTGCTCCAGAGGCACCAGCCCTACCGCCGGGACGACCTCAACAAGAAGGACACCGGCCTGATCGTCAAGCGATACGCCCGCGCCTGCCAGCAGTCGCAGATCGACCTGCCCAAGGACACGCCGTTCCTCGACCTGCTCCAGGCGTATCAGAACGACAACAGCAAGGACCCCTTCGACGCCTTGGAGATGCTCGACGCCACCTCGAAGCCCGGCACGAAGCCGAAGCCGCGCTGATCGCCGCCCGGTCGATCGGCCCATCATGATCCTCGACGCGGGGCGGACGGCGACGTCCGCCCCGCCCCCGTTCGCCGGTCGCCCCTTGGTCCCCACCGCCCCGATTGCCTACCATATCCCCGAGGGGACGCCCCGATCCCGGACGCGGTCCGGTCCCGCGAGGCGTCCCGGTCGGATCAATCCACGGGCCGATCTCCATGAGCAGCACCGCCGTCCGCCGCACGATCCGGGTCGGGCACAGCCCCGACTCGGACGACGCCTTCATGTTCTACGCCCTCACCCACGACAAGCTCGACAACGGCGACTTGCAGTTCGTCCACCAGCTCGAAGACATCGAGACCCTCAATCGCCGGGCCATCCAGGGCGAGCTCGAAGTCTCCGCCATCAGCATCCATGCCTTCGCCCACCTGGCCGACAAGTACGCCCTGCTCGCCTCCGGATGCAGCATGGGCGACCATTACGGCCCCAAGCTCATCGCCCGCGAGCCGATGACGCTCGACCAGGCCCGGGTCAAGACCATCGCCGTCCCCGGCCGGCTCACGACGGCCTACCTCACCTTGCAACTCTGCCTGGGCAAAGACGTCGCGGTCGAGGTCATGCCCTTCGACCAGATCCTGCCCGCCGTGGCCGAGGGCAAGGTCGACGTCGGCCTCATCATCCACGAGGGGCAGCTCTTCTATCAGGACAAGGGCCTCCACCAGATCGTCGACCTCGGCCAGTGGTGGCAGGGCCAGACCGGCCTCCCGCTCCCGCTCGGCGGCAACGTCGTCCGCCGCGACCTCGGCGCCGAGACCATCGACGAGGTCGCCCGCCTGATCAAGGGCAGCATCGAGTACGCCCTGGCCAACCGCCAGGAGGCCCTCGACTACGCCCTGAACTACGCCCGCGACCTCGACCCCAAGCTCGCCGACCGCTTCGTCGGGATGTACGTCAACGAGTGGACCGTCGACTACGGCCCTCGGGGCCGCGAGGCCGTCCGGACCCTCCTGGAGCGGGCGTTCGAGGCCGGGCTGCTCCCCAACCCCGTCGACGTCCAGTTCGTCGGCTGAGCCGCGCGGGGCGAGTCGGGGCGGCTGAGGTCTGCCCGAAGAATCTGGCGGTGCCACGGTCTCGACACCCCGGCCCTCCCCCGCAAGGGGAGAGGGAGTCCGTCGAGGGCGGCTCGATCGCAACAGGTGGTCTCCGCGTCCGGTCCCCTCCTCCCTTGCGGGGGAGGGTTAGGGTGGGGGGAGGCCGTGTGGCACCACCAGGATCGCCGGTCACACCCAGCGGCTGCGGCTCGGCGATTTTCCCGGGGCGAGATCACGTTGGCGTCGAGAAGTCGCTAAACTGGGGTCTTTCGCCGCTCGGACCCCGCGACGTCGTGATCGCCCCGGATCTCGTGGCCTCGATCGGAGAGGTTCCCTCGCCATGCCCGACAGCTTTCATGCCCTGGCCACCTTCGCCGTGGACGATCGGACGTACCGGCTCTACCGCCTCGACGCGCTCCGCAAGCATGACGTCGACCTCGACCGCCTGCCGTATTCGCTGAAGATTCTCCTGGAGAACCTGCTCCGCAACGAAGACGACGTGACGGTCACCCGCGACGACATCCTCGGCCTGGCCGAGTGGGACCCCAAGGCCATCCCCAGCCGCGAGATCGCCTTCCGGCCGAGCCGGGTCTTGCTCCAGGACTTCACCGGCGTCCCCGCCGTGGTCGACCTCGCGGCCATGCGCGACGCCATGAAGCGGATGGGCGGTGACCCCAAGAAGATCAACCCGCTCCAGCCGGTCGAGCTGGTCATCGACCACTCGGTCCAGGTCGACGAGGCGGGGACCGCCGGGTCGTTCCTCACGAACGCCGAGCTGGAGTTCTCCCGGAACCGCGAGCGATATGCCTTCCTCCGCTGGGGCCAGGACGCCTTCCGGAACTTCCGCGCCGTGCCGCCGGACACCGGGATCGTCCACCAGGTCAACCTCGAATACCTCGCGCGGGTGGTGTTCTCCTCGGCCGACATCGAGACCGAGTCTGACAAGTCGCGCCCGCTGGCCTATCCCGACACGTTGGTGGGCACCGACTCGCACACCACGATGATCAACGGCCTGGGTGTCCTGGGCTGGGGCGTCGGCGGGATCGAGGCGGAGGCGGCCATGCTCGGCCAGCCGGTCTCGATGCTGGTCCCGCAGGTCGTCGGCTTCAAGTTCACCGGCTCGCTCCGCGAGGGGGCCACCGCCACCGACCTGGTCCTCACCGTCACCGAGCAGCTCCGCCGCAAGGGCGTCGTCGGCAAGTTCGTCGAGTTCTACGGCGACGGCCTGGCCAGCCTCCCCCTGGCCGACCGCGCGACCATCGCCAACATGGCCCCCGAATACGGCGCGACCTGCGGGATCTTCCCGATCGACGCCGAGACCCTCCGCTACCTCGAGCTCTCGGGCCGGCCCAAGGACCTGATCCGCCTGGTCGAGGCCTACGCCCGCGAGCAGGGCCTCTTCCACACGACCGGCGGCCCCGAGGCGTCGTACTCGGACACCCTCGAACTCGACCTCTCCACCGTCGAGCCCAGCCTGGCCGGGCCGAAGCGGCCCCAGGACCGCGTCAAGCTCGGCGAGGCCCAGGCGTCGTTCCGCAAGGCCCTCAAGGCGATGATCGAGACCAAGCCGGCCGCGAACCCCAAATCCAACGGCGCGGCGGCCTCGGCCACGACCGACGTCAAGAGCGAGAGCCGGCTCGAAGGCGAGGGCGGCGGCGGCACCGCCGTCGGCGCCGAGGACCCGACGGCCCCCTCGGCCGCCTATCGCCCGCTCCGCCACGGCTACGTCGAGCACGGCTCGGTCGTGATCGCGGCCATCACCAGTTGCACCAACACGTCGAACCCGTCGGTGATGATGGCGGCGGGGCTCGTCGCCAAGAAGGCCGTCGAGCGCGGCCTCAACACGCAGCCCTGGGTCAAGGCCAGCCTCGCCCCCGGCTCCAAGGTCGTCACCGACTACCTCGACGACGCCGGCCTGACCCCCTACCTCGATCGGCTCCGGTTCAACCTCGTCGGCTACGGCTGCACGACCTGCATCGGCAACTCCGGCCCGCTCTCGCTGGAGATCTCCAAGGCGATCCACGACGACGACCTCGTCACCGTGGCCGTGCTCAGCGGCAACCGCAACTTCGAGGGCCGGATCAACTCCGACATCCGGGCCAACTACCTGGCCTCGCCGCCGCTCGTCGTCGCCTACGCCCTGGCCGGGACGATGGACATCGACCTGACCAACGACCCCCTCGGCAAGGACCCGGCGGGCGCCCCGGTCTACCTCAAGGACATCTGGCCGACCCAGGCCGAGGTCCAGGACGCGGTCGGCAAGTCGGTCCGGACCGAGATGTTCCACAAGGAATACGGCGAGGTCTTCCAGGGCGACGAACGCTGGAACTCCCTTCCGGTCCCCCAGGGCGACCTCTACGAGTGGGACGACGACTCGACCTACGTCAAGAACCCGCCCTACTTCATCGGGATGCCCGACCGGCCGGCCCCCGTCGAGGAGATCCAAGGCGCCCGGGCCTTGGCCGTCCTCGGCGACAGCATCACGACCGACCACATCTCGCCCGCCGGCTCGATCAAGGTCCAGGGGCCCGCGGGCCGCTACCTCACCGAGCACGGGGTCGACATCAGCGACTTCAACTCCTACGGCTCGCGGCGGGGCAACCACGAGGTGATGGTCCGGGGGACGTTCGCCAACATCCGGCTCCGGAACAAGCTCGCCCCCGGGACCGAGGGCGGAGTCACCCGCCACCTCCCCGACGGCGAGGCGATGTCGATCTTCGACGCGGCCGAGAAGTACCGCGACGAGCAGGTCCCGCTCATCATCCTCGCCGGCAAGGAATACGGCTCGGGGTCGTCCCGCGATTGGGCGGCGAAGGGGCCCAAGCTCCTCGGCATCCGCGCCGTGATCGCCGAGAGCTACGAGCGGATCCACCGCTCCAACCTGGTGGGGATGGGGATCTTGCCCCTCCAGTTCGGCGCGGGCGACAACGTCGCGGACCTCAACCTGACCGGCGAAGAAAGCTTCGCGATCGAGGGCCTGGCCGCCGGGCTCGCCTCCGGCTTCGAGGACGGCCGCGAGGTGACGGTGGCCGCGACCTCGGCCGAAGGGCATGAACAGCGGTTCACCGTGACCGTCCGGATCGACACGCCGCAGGAGATCCGATATTATCAGCATGGTGGGATCCTCCCGTACGTACTCCGTCAGTTGCTCGCGGGCCCGGCCCCAACTTGATGGCCGCGGATCGCCCGGGACGCCCCAGCCCTCGCGGCCCTGGGGCCGAGCGTGCCTGGAACGAGGCCACGGTTTTTGGTTAAGATGAGCAGACTGATCGAGTGGTTCCGCGGTCGGCCTCTCTCGCCCGGGCCGCCGCGACCCTCCGTGGGCCCGATCGACGGGGCCCAAGCCCTCCGGACGCCTCCCTTCACCGATACGCCGGCACCGCCCCCCTTGCAGCGGTCCCCCGGCGGCAGCATCACTCAGGAGTCGGCCTTCATGTCGCAAGCGACGACCGAAGCCAAGCCGGTGGTCTCGAAGAATCAGGCGATCGGCTGGTTGCGCCAGATGCTGCTGATCCGCCGCTTCGAGGAGCAGTCGTACAAGCTCTACCAGATGGGCGGCAAGATCGGCGGCTTCTGCCACCTGTATAGCGGACAGGAGCCGGTCGCCGTCGGTTCGATCGGCGTCCTCCGCGAGGACGATTTCGTCATCACCGCCTACCGCGACCACGGCCACGCCCTGGCCCGCGGGATGGAGGCGAAGCCGGCCATGGCCGAGCTGCTGGGCCGCTATTCCGGCTGCTCGAAGGGGAAGGGCGGGTCGATGCACTTCTTCGACGCCGCGAAGGGCTTCCTCGGCGGCCATGCCATCGTCGGCAGCCACATCCCGCTGGCCGCCGGCGTCGCCTTCGCCAGCAAGTATCGCAACCAGGACTCGGTCTGCATCTGCTACTTCGGCGACGGGGCCATGAACCAAGGCTCGCTCCACGAGGCCTTCAACATGGCCAGCCTCTGGAAGCTCCCGGTGATCTACGTCGTCGAGAACAACATGATGTCGATGGGCACCCAGCTCCATCGCCACTCCTGCCTCCTCGACCTCACGATCCGCTGCGGGACCGCCTACGGCATCCCCGGCTACTCGATCGACGCCAACGACATCGAGCTGGTGGCCCAGACCACCCGCGAGGCCGTCGACCGCGCCCGGGCCGGCGAGGGCCCGAGCTTCATCGAGATGAAGACCTACCGCTTCCGTGGCCACTCGATGAGCGACCCGGCGAAGTACCGGACCAAGGAAGAGCTCGAGGACGCCAAGGCCCGCGACCCGATCGTGGCCTACGAGCAGACCCTCAAGGAGCGCGGCTGGATCGACGACGAGGCGATCGAGCGGATGCACGACGAGATCAAGGCGGAGATCGAGGAGTCGATCGCCTTCGCCGAGGCGAGCGAGCAGACGCCCGCCGAGGCGCTCTACCAGGACGTCACCGTGGCCCACCATATCCCCCAGGAGTGACCATGGCCGTCATTGCCTATCGCGAAGCCTTGAATCAGGCGATGTCCGAGGAGATGGAGCGCGACGACCGCGTCTTCCTCATGGGCGAAGAGGTCGCCGAGTACGACGGCGCCTACAAGGTCAGCCAGGGGATGCTGGCCAGGTTCGGCGCCCGCCGGGTGATCGACACGCCGATCTCCGAAGAAGGGTTCGCCGGCATGGGCATCGGCGCCGCGATGGTCGGCCTCCGGCCGATCGTGGAGTTCATGACCTTCAGCTTCAGCCTCGTGGCCATCGACCAGATCGTCAACAACGCGGCCAACATGCGGTACATGAGCGGCGGCCAGTTCGCCGTCCCGATCGTGTTCCGCGGCTCTTCGGGGATGGCCGGCTGCCTGGCGGCGACGCACTCGCACCGCCTCGAAGCCTGGTACGCCCACATCCCCGGCCTGACCGTCGTCATGCCCGCGACCCCGGCCGACGCCAAGGGGCTGCTCAAGAGCGCCATCCGCTCCGACGACCCCGTGATCTTCATCGAGCACGAAGTCCTCTACGGCGACAAGGGGGAGATCCCCGAGGGGGATCACTTGGTTCCCATCGGCAAGGCGGAGATCCGCCGGGCCGGCTCGGACGTCACCCTGATCACCTACTCCCGCTCGCTCAAGGCCACCCTGGCCGCCGCCGAGCAGCTCGCGGGCGAGGGGATCGACGCCGAGGTGATCGACCTCCGGACGATCCGCCCGCTCGACCTCGACACGCTCCTGGAGTCGGTCTGCAAGACCCACCGGGCCGTGATCGTCGAGGAAGACTGGCCCTACTGCGGCCTGGGAGCCGGGATCTCCGACCGGATCATGCAGAAGGCGTTCGACGAGCTCGACGCCCCGATCCGCCGGGTCACGACCAAGGACGCGCCGATCCCGTACAACCGGGCGCTCGAGGCCTCGATGCTCCCCAGCGTCGACCGGGTGGTCGCCCAGGTCCGCGACGTCATGTACAGCCGGCTCTGAGGCCCGTCCCTGCCACGAACGATCGACCGACCGACCAGTCTTTGGGAGAATAGCCTCGTGCCGATCGAAGTGCCCATGGGGGCGATCAGCCCCACGATGTCGAGCGGTCAGATCGTCGAGTGGCGGGTCAAGGTCGGCGACAAGGTCAAGGAAGGCGACACGCTGGCCGACGTCCAGACCGACAAGGCGGTGATGCCGCTGGAGTCGTTCGACGAGGGGATCGTCGCCGTGCTCTGCGCCGCCGTCGGCGAGGAAGTCCCGGTCGGCCAGCGGATGCTCATCCTGGCCGCCAAGGGCGAAGACCCCAAGGCGATCGCCGCCTCCGCCGGCGGCGGGGCCGCCGCCAAGCCCGCCGCACCGGCACCCGCACCCGTACCCGCCGCCAACTCGGCCCCGGCCCGCGAGGCTGAGCCCGCGCCGAAGTTCGAGGCCCAGGGGTCGGGGGTGCCCTACCGCGAGGAGACCAGCAGCCCGACGCACCCCGAGGTCTCCAACGGCCAGGGGGCCCACGTCCCGGCCACGGCGACCGAGGTCCACGGCGGTGGCCGGATCAAGTCGAGCCCGCTGGCCCGCAAGATCGCGGCCTCGGCCAAGCTCGACCTCGGCCAGGTCCCGCCGACCGGCCCCGGCGGTCGCGTGATCCGCCGCGACGTCGAGGCGTTCCTCGCCTCCCGCCCGGCCCCGGGCTCCGCCCCGGCCGCCCCGGCCAGGTCGCCCGCCCCCGCCGCGCGGCCCTCGGCCGGCTCCGCCCCGAAGCGGACCCCGCACTCGCCGATGCGGAAGACGATCGCCAGCCGGATGATCCAGGCCAAGCAGACCGCGCCGGAGATCCACGTCGCCGTCGACATCCGGGTCGACGAGGTCGTCGCGATCCGCGAGCGGCTCAACAAGCAGCTCGCCGCCGAGGAGATCAAGCTCTCGATGGGCGACTTCGTGACCAAGGCCGTCGCCCTGGCCCTCCGCCGCCACCCGGGCGTCAACGCCAGCTTCGAGCCCGACGCGATCGTCGAGCACCCCGAGGTCAATGTCGGCATCGCCGTCGCCCTCGAAGGGGGCCTGATGGTCCCCGTGCTCCAGAACGCCGACACCCTCGGCCTCCGCGAGGTCCGGACCGGGAGCGAGGCCCTCGTCGAGGCCGCCCGCGGCGGCAAGCTCACCTCGGCCCAGCTCACCGGCGGCACGTTCACGATCAGCAACCTCGGGATGTACGGCGTCCGCGAGTTCGACGCGATCCTCAACCTCCCCCAGGTGGGCATCCTCGCCGTGGGCGCGGCCGAGAAGCGGCCGGTCGTCGTCGGCGACGCGCTGAAGGTCGGCACCGTGATGACGGTCAACCTGACCGTCGACCACCGGGCCGTCGACGGGGCGCTCGCCGCCGAGTTCCTCCGGACGCTCAAGGGGCTGCTCGAAGAACCCGCCTCGATGCTGCTCTGACCGGCCATCCGAGCCGATGGTCGGCCATGACCCATGACTCATCAACCATCCTTGGCTCCTGATAGCCTATGTTACGGGACCCGGTCACTTTGATCGGGATTTCAAATTTCCGATCTCAGATTTCAAATCGTTTCGGGGATCCGCTTTGCAATCGGAGATCCGGGATCTGGAATCGCGAACTTTCCCATCTTGCTCCGCATGATCCACCGAGAGACGGCCGCCGATCGATTTTTCAAGGGAACTCATGGCTTACGATTTCGACATCGTCGTGATTGGCGGCGGCCCGGCGGGATACGCCGGGGCGATCCGGGCCGCGCAGCTCGGCAAGCGGTCCCTCTGCGTCGAGCGCGACAAGCTCGGCGGGATCTGCCTGAACTGGGGCTGCATCCCGACCAAGGCGCTGCTGACCAACGCCCACCTCGTCGAGCTGATCTCGCGCCACGGCAAGGCCTTCGGCTACAGCGGCGAGCCCCGGTGGGACTTCGGCCAGATGATCGCCCGGAGCCGGAGCGTGGCCGGCAACCTCAACAAGGGGATCGAGCAACTCTTCAAGAAGTACAAGGTCCAGCACAAGCTCGGGACCGCCAAGATCGTCGCGCCCCACAAGGTCCAGATCGGCGCCGAGACCGTGACGGCCGAATCGATCGTGGTCGCCACCGGCGTCCGTCCCCGGCCGCTCCCGGGCGCGGAGTTCGACGGCAAGGCGATCCTCTCATATAAAGAGGCGATGTCGCTCCCCAAGCAGCCGAAGTCGATGGTCATCATCGGCGGCGGCCCGATCGGGCTGGAGTTCGGCTACTTCTACAACGCGATCGGGACCAAGGTCACGGTCATCGAGCTGATGGACCGCATCCTCCCGGGCGAGGATGAGGAGTCGTCCGCCGCGCTCCATCGGAGCCTGACCCGGCGCGGGATCGAGATCTTCCTCGGGTCGAAGACCGGCAAGGTCACCAAGACCGCCGCCGGGGTCAATGTCGAGGTCGAGACGCCGCAGGGGCCGAAAACCTTCGAGTCCGAGGTGATGCTGGTCTCGATCGGCGTCTTGGGGAACGTCGAGGGGGTCTTCGCCGATAGCCTCGGCGTCGAACTCTTCAAGGGCCACATCAAGGCCGACCCCACGGCCGGCTACAAGACCAACGTCCCGGGCATCTACGCCGTGGGCGACGTGATCGGCCCGCCCTGGCTGGCCCACGTGGCGCACCACGAGGCCATCTGCTGCATCGAGACGCTGTGCGGCAAGCACGCCCGCCTCGTCGATTACTCGAACGTCCCCGGCTGCACCTACACCGACCCGGGCGTTGCCAGCGTCGGGATGACCGAGAAGGGGGCTCGCGAGGCGGGCCACGAGGTCCGCGTCGGCAAGTTCCCCTTCGTCGCCAGCGGCCGGGCCCAGGCCGCCGACGAGACCGAAGGCTTCGTCAAGCTCGTCTTCGACGCCAAGCACGGCGAACTCCTCGGCGCCCACATGGTCGGGACGATGGCGACCGAGCTGATCGCCGAGTTGGTCATGGCCAAGAAGCTCGAAGCGACCGAGGAGGAGATCATCCACGCCATGCACCCGCACCCGACCTTCTCCGAGGCGGTCATGGAGGCCGCCGGCCAGGGGCTGGGGGAGTCGGTCCACATCTGACCGGGACGACCCACCCGATCGGCCGATGCGGAGGCCGGGCCCGACGGCGATCGGGCCCGGCCTCCGTCGGTTTCGGGTTCAGGCGACGTCGCGGGCGAGCCGGATGCCGCTGAACTGCCAGCGGGCGTCGGGCGGGAAGAAGTTGCGGTAAGTCGCCCGGATGTGCGACCGAGGCGTCGCGCACGACCCGCCCCGGAGGATCATCTGGTTGCACATGAACTTGCCGTTGTACTCGCCGAGCGCCCCGGCCGCGGGTCGGTAGCCCGGGTAGGGGGTGTAAGGGCTCCGGGTCCACTCCCAGACGTCGCCGAACATCCCGACCGGGCCGTCGGCGGCGGCGGGCGTGGGGCTCGGGTGGTAGAGGCCCGACTCCAGGAAGTTCCCCGCGATCGGCCGATCGGCCGCGGCCGTCTCCCACTCCGCCTCGGTGGCGAGCCGGGCGCCGGACCAGCGGGCGAAGGCGTCGGCCTCGTAGTAGCTGACGTGGGCGACCGGCTCGTCCGGGACGACCTCGGCGAGGCCGGCCAGGGTCATGACCTTCCACCCGCGCCCGGCCTGCTCCCAGTAGAGCGGGGCCGACCAGGACCGGGCCTTCCGGGCGGTCCAGCCGTCGGAGAGCCAGGTGTCGGGGCGGTCGTAGCCGCCGTCGGCGATGAAGGCGAGGAACTCGGCGTTGGTGGCCGGGCGGCTCGCCAGCTCGAACGCCCCGACGTACTCGGGATGCCTCGGCGTCTCGTTGTCGAAGGCGAACCCCTCGCCCGCATGCCCGACCGGGCGGACGCCGGCCGGGTAGCCATGCCACCGGAGGGGCTGTGATCCGGCCGTCGGGACCGGGTCGCGATCGTGGTAGGCCGGCCGGAGCGGGTTGCTGGCGAAGGCGTGCTTGAGGTCGGTCAGGATCAATTCCTGGTGCTGCTGCTCGTGGTGGAGCCCGAGGACGACCGTCGATTCGAGCCGGGCCAGGGCCGGGCCATCGGCCGAGCCCAGCCAGTCCGCCATCCGGTCGTCGACCTCGCGGCGGTAGCGTTCGACCTCGCCGATCGTCGGCCGGGACAGGAGGCCCCGGCGGTCGCGCGCGATCCGCTCGCCGATGGCGTTGTAATAGGAGTTGAACAGGAAGTCATATTGAGGATAGCGGGGCTTGTACTTCGGGAGGGCGGCCGCGAGCAGGAAGGTCTCGAAGAACCAGGTCGTGTGGGCCAGATGCCACTTCGTCGGGCTGGCGTCGGGCATCGACTGGATCACGAAATCCTCGGGCTCCAGCGGCTCGGAGAGGATTTCGGTCTGGCGGCGGACGGCCCGGTAGGCGGCCAGGAGGGCCGAGCCCGTCCTGGGACCGTCGGGCGTCGGGCCCGCCTCTCGGGGAGGGATGATGAGGCTCACGGTGCGGTTCCTCGATGGTCGCGGGCGGGTCGGGCGGCTTTCGATCGATCCCGGAGGGGTGGCCAACCCGGTGCCGGGCCCCTCAACCGACGGCCACCCGGGCGCGGGGGGCGGAGTGGATGGCCCGACTGTCGACGTCGAGCGCGGCCTCGCGGAACGCCTCGGAGAGGGTCGGATGGGCGTGGCAGATCCGGGCGATGTCCTCGGCGCTGCCGGCGAATTCCATCGTCGCCACCGCCTCGGCGATCATGTCCGAGGCCCGGGGGCCGATGATGTGGACGCCGAGGACGCGGTCGGTCCGGGCATCGGCGATGATCTTGACGAGCCCCTCGACCTCGTCCATCGCCTTGGCCCGGCCGTTGGCGACGAACGGGAACTTGCCGACCTTGTATTCGACCTTGCGTTCCTTGGCCTGGTCCTCGGTGATCCCGACGCTGGCCATCTCGGGCCAGGTGTAGATGACGCTCGGGATCGTGTCGTAGTTGATGTGCCCGGCGAGGCCGGCGAGGAGTTCGGCGAAGGCGGTCCCCTCGTCCTCGGCCTTGTGGGCGAGCATCGGGCCGTCGATCACGTCGCCGATGGCGGAGATCGTGGGGACGTTCGTCCGAAACCGGCTGTCGGTCCCGACCTTGCCGGTCTTGGGGTCGAACTTGACGCCGGCCTCGGCCAGCCCGAGCCCGTCGGTATAGGCCCGGCGGCCGACGGCCACCAGGACCCGATCGGCGTCGAAGGTCAGGGTCTTGCCGTCCTTGATCTCGGCGGCGACGAGGGCCCGGCCGTCCTTGACCTTGGCGCCGGTGACCTTGGTCTCGAGCTGGAACTCCAGGCCCTGCTTGAGCAGGCTCTTGTGGAGCAGGTTGCCGATCTCGAGGTCGGCCAGGGGGACGATCCGGGGGAGGAACTCGATCACGGTGACCTTCGAGCCCAGCCGCTTCCAGACCGAGCCCAGCTCCAGGCCGATGTAACCGCCGCCGACGATGACGAGGTGGTCGGGCACCTTGTCGAAGGCGAGGGCCTCGGTCGAGCCGACGACGGTCTTGCCGTCGAACGGCAGGAACGGCAGGGCGACGGGCACGCTGCCGGTGGCCAGGAGGATATGGCCGGCTTCGAGGGTCGTCTCGCCGCCCTGGTCGTCGCGGACGACGACCGAGGTCGGCGACCCGAGCTTGGCGGTGCCGAAGAGGGTGGCGATGTTGTTCTTGCGGAAGAGGAACTTGACCCCGTCGGTCAGTTCCTTGACGACGCCGTCCTTGCGGGCGTGCATCGCGGCGAGGTCGATGCCGACCTCGCCGACCTTGATCCCGTGCTTGGAGAACCGTTTCTGCGCCAGGTGGAAGAGTTCGCTCGTGTCGAGGAGCGCCTTGCTCGGGATGCAGCCGATGTTGAGGCAGACGCCGCCCAGGGTGGGCCGTTTCTCGACGCAGGCGACCTTCATGCCGAGCTGGGCCGCCCGGATCGCGGCCACGTAGCCGCCGGGTCCGGCACCGATCACCACCAGGTCATATCGCTCGGCCACCGCAGGCTCCTTCGAGGGAAGGCCGCGAGTCCGGGCGGCGACCGTCGGGCCCCGGGCCGAAGTCCGGCACGGTCGCGGTCGCTCGCCGGCTCGCGGCCCGGGAAGCGGGATATCCGCGTCAGAGTTCGAGCATCAGTCGTTCGGGGTTCTCGATGCACTCCTTGATCCGGACCAGGAAGCTGACCGCCTCGCGGCCGTCGACGATCCGGTGGTCGTAGGAGAGCGCCAGGTACATCATCGGCCGGATGACGACCTGGTCGTCGACGGCCACGGGGCGCTTCTGGATCGCGTGCATGCCGAGGATGCCGCTCTGCGGCGGGTTGAGGATCGGCGTCGAGAGCAGCGAGCCGAAGACGCCGCCGTTGGTGATCGTGAAGGTCCCGCCCTGGAGGTCGGAGACGGCGATCGTCCCCTCGCGGGCCTTCACGGCGAACTGGCCGATCGCCTTCTCGATCCCGGCGAAGCCGAGCCGGTCGGCGTCGCGGATCACCGGGACCATCAGCCCGCGCTCGGTGCTGACGGCCACCCCGATATCATAGGCGTGGTTCGTCACGACGTCGGTCCCGTCGATCCGGCCGTTGACGTTGGGGAACGCCTTGAGGGCCTCGATCGTCGCCTTGATGAAGAACGACATGAAGCCGAGCGCGACGCCGTGCTTGGTCTTGAAGCCGTCCTTGTACTTGGCCCGCAGCTCCATGACCCGCGACATGTCGGCTTCGTTGAACGTCGTGAGGATCGCGGCGGTCTGCTGGGCCTCGACGAGCCGCTGCGCGATCTTCTGGCGAATCCCGCTCATCCGCTTCCGGCTCTCGCGCGGGCCCGACGCCGGGGCGGGAGCGTTGGGAGCGGGCGTCGGCGCGGGGGCGGCCACCTTCTCGGCCGCGGGTGCCGGGGCGGGGGCTTCGAGGTGGGCGAGGACGTCGCCCTTGGTCAGGCGTCCGCCTCGGCCGGTCCCCTCGATCGAGGCGGGGTCGACGTGGCTCTCGGCGACGAGCCGGCGGACGGCCGGGGCGAGCGGGAGGGTGGCGACCCCGCCGTTGTGGGCCGGGCCGGCCTCGCCGTGCCCGGCCCCGATCGCGGCGGCTTGCGGGGCCTCGACCGGGCGGGCCGGGGCGGTGGTCGACGCGGTCGCCGGCCTGGCGGGCTCGGTCGCCCGGGCCGCGGCCGGGGCGGCGTCGGGGTCGATCGTGCCGACCTCGGCGCCGACGGCGACGGTCACCCCTTCGGCCACGCGGATCTTGAGGGTCCCGGCCGAGGGGGCGGTGAAGACCTGGCTGGCCTTGTCGGTCTCCAGCTCGTAGAGCGGCTCGTCGGCCTTGACGGTCGCCCCGTCGGGCTTGAGCCAGCGCGCCAGGATGCCCTCGGAGATCGACTCGCTGACGGAGGGCACTCGGATCGGGACGGCGGCCATCGGGTCAGTCCTTGCGGGTGAGGGCGACGGCCGGCCGCGCCGGGTTCGCCGAGACCAGGTGCGGGATGGCGGCCCCGATGGCGGCCTCGACCAGCTCCTTCTGCTCGCGGTCGTGGACGGTGTGCGAGCCGGTGGCCGGGCTGGCGCTGGCGTCGCGGCCGACGTACTGGAAGTCCTGGCCGATCAGCTCGCGGAGCCGGGGGGCGACGAACATCCACCCGCCCATGTTCTGCGACTCCTCCTGGCACCAGACCCACTCGCGGGCCGCCCGGTAGCGGCCCAAGGCCGCCTTCAGGGCCTCGGCCGGCCAGGGGTAGAACTGCTCCAGGCGGAGGATCGCCACCTCGCGGTCCTTGTTCGACTTCTCGCGGCGGGCGAGGAGGTCGTGATAGACCTTGCCCGAGCAGAGCACGACCCGCTTGACCCGGTCGGGGGCCACGGCGTCGTCGATGACCTCGTGGAACCGGCCGTCGGCCAGGTCGGCCAGGGTGGAGAGCTTGGCCCGGAGCAGGCTCTTGGGGGTCATCACGATCAGGGGCTTGCGGAAGTTCCGCTTCATCTGGCGGCGGAGCAGGTGGAAATACTGCGCCGGGGTGGTGGGGTAGACGACCTGGATGTTGTCCTCGGCGCAGAGCGCGAGGAAGCGTTCGAGCCGGGCGCTGGAGTGCTCGGGCCCTTGGCCCTCGTAGCCGTGGGGCAGGAGCATGACGAGGCCGCTGCCTCGGCCCCACTTCGACTCGGCGGAGGCGATGAACTGGTCGATGATCACCTGGGCGCCGTTGGCGAAGTCGCCGAACTGGGCCTCCCAGAGGATCAGCATGTTCGGCTCGTCGAGCGAGTACCCGTAGTCGAAGCCGAGGACGGCGGCCTCGGACAGGAGGCTGTCGTAGGCGCAGATCTCGGCCTTCTGCTCGGAGACGGCGTTGAGCGGGACGTGGAGGCTGCCGTCGGTGGTGTCGACGAGCACCGCGTGGCGGTGGCTGAAGGTCCCGCGGCGGCTGTCCTGGCCGCTGAGCCGGACCGGGATGCCCTCGGCCAGGAGCGAGCCGAAGGCCAGGGTCTCGCCGGTCCCCCAGTCGAACGCCTCGCCGGCCTCGATCGCCTTGAGCCGGGCCTCGAGCTGGCGGGCGATCTTGGGGTTGACGTGGAAGCCTTCGGGGACGGTCGAGGTGGCCAGGGCGATCCGCTTGAGGGTCTCGGCCGGGACGCCGGTGTCCACCGGGTCGAACGAATACTGGGGGGTGAATCCCTTCCACTGGCCGCCGAAGCCGGGGGTGGGCGGGATCTTGGCGGCGTGGTCGTGGACCTCGTCGTAGACGGCCTGCATCTTGTCGCGGAAGGTCTCGGCGATCGTGTCGGCCTCGTTGGCCGAGAGCTCGCCCGACCGGATCAGGGCGTCGGTGTAGATCGCCCGGATCGACGGCCGGTTGCGGATCTTCTCGTACATCAAGGGCTGGGTGAAGGCCGGCTCGTCCCCCTCGTTGTGGCCGTGCTTGCGGTAGCAGACCAGGTCGATGACGACGTCGCGGCCGAAGGTCTCGCGGAAGTCGAGGGCCAGCTCGGCCACGGAGACGACGGCCTCGGGGTCCTCGCCATTGACGTGGAAGATCGGCACCTCGATCATCTTGGCGACGTCGGTGCAGTAGCGGGTCGACCGGCTGTCGATCGGCGAGGTCGTGAAGCCGATCTGGTTGTTGACCACGATGTGGACCGTCCCGCCGGTCCGGTAGCCGCGGAGCTGCGAGAGGTTCAGGGTCTCGGCCACGAGCCCCTGGCCGGCGAACGCGGCGTCGCCGTGGATCAACACGGGCAGGCCGAGCTTGCGGTCGCGGTCCTTGAACCGCCTCTGCTTGGCGCGGACTCTCCCCTCGACGACGGGGTTGACGGCCTCCAGGTGGCTCGGGTTGGGGGTGAGCGAGAGGTGGACCGAGTAGTTGTCGGCCGTGACGTGGTCGGCCGAGAAGCCGAGGTGATACTTGACGTCGCCGTCGCCGCCGAAGGTCTCGGGCTGGTTGTCCTCGAACTCGCCGAAGATCATCCCGTAGGGCTTGTCGAGGGTGTTGGCCAGGACGTTGAGCCGCCCGCGGTGGGGCATCCCCAGGACGATCTCCTTGAGGCCGAACCGGGCCGAGCGCTCGATGATCGCGTCGAGGAGCGGGATCAGGGCCTCGCCGCCTTCGAGCGAGAACCGCTTGGCGCCGACGTAGTGGGTGTGGAGGAACGTCTCGAACAGCTCGGCCGCGTTGAGCTTGAGGATGATCCGCCGCTTCTGGCGGATGTCGAGGCCCGGGTGGTTCCGGGTCGACTCCATCCGGCCGAGCAGCCAGGTCCGGATCTCGTTGTTGCGGATGTGCATGAACTCGACGCCGATCGACCGGCAGTAGGTCTCGCGGAGGGCGTCGATCAGCTCGCGGAGGGTCGCCTGGGGCGGGTCGAAGAGGGCGGTGTGGAAGGTCCGGTCGAGGTCGGCCTCGGTCAGGCCGAAGGTCGCCGGGTCGAGCAGGCCGGCGGCGTCGCCGGGCGGGGAGAGCTTGAGCGGGTCGAGGTCGGCCAGGTAGTGGCCGATCTCGCGGTAGGCGTCGATCAGCCGGGTGACGGCGGCCTGCGCCGCGCCCTCCTCGTTCTTGACGCCCTCGCTGGCCCGGGCCCGGCCCGACATGGCGAGGTCGTAGCCGTCGAAGAACGCCCGCCAGGTCGCGTCGACCGAGTCCGGGTCGCCGCTCCAGCGCTGATAGTTCTCCTCGATCAGCTCGAGGTTCCACCGGTTCGCGACCGTCGAGCGATTCATGGGACTTTGATCCCCACCGGGGCCGGGCTCAATGGCCGGCCCCTGCCGTTTGGGCGTGATTCGCCGTGATTCGAGCGGACCCCCCCGCCGGCCGATGGCGCGGGGCGCATCCTTCCACCATACCGCAAACGAGATTCGAGCCAAACCCCGATCGAATCCCCCACCACCAGTATAAGACCCCGAGGCCCGAACGAAAGGGGATCGGAAGGGAGATCGGCGGCCGAAAGTCGCCCGCGCGTGGGCTTCTGCTTCGAAGTACGTTCAAAGTCGGCCGACCCACCCATCGAGCCCGAATTTCGTGGCGACCAGCGAGCGGACCGTGTCGATCGGGATCGATGCCGGGCGGGGCGGGCGATCGTCCGCCAACCAGGCGGAGCGGACCGCCTCGGCGAGCGGGACGCGGCCGAGGGGCAGGTTGGTCACGAAATCGCGATGAGCCCGGCCTTCGCGATAGGCCGGGCTCCGGGGCGGCATCACGGTATAGCGGTCGATCCGATCGGTCGCGAAGTCGTATAAGATCGTCGCGTGGACCATGACGTGGCGGCGGAGTCGACGCTGGGCGCTCCCGGAGCACTTGCGGCCACCCAGGGTCAGGTCGCCCGACCCGAGCACCGCGACGGGCGGGCCGGCCCGGCGGATCGCCTCGGCCGTCCGGCCGAGGACGTAGTCCTGGGCGGCGTCGACCGCCTTCAATTCGGCCGCGGCGTCGATCGGCAGGACCACCGTGAAGTTCAGGGCCCCCGGGCCGATCACGACCGTGCCCCCGCCGCTCGAACGGCGGGCGATCGGCACGCCCTCGGCCCGGCAGGCCTCGACCCGGACGTTTTCGAGCAGCCGGCACGACGCCCCCAGGACCACGGCGTAGCGGTCGAACTCCCAGAACCGGAGGACGGCCACGCCGCGGCCCTCCTCGGCCTCGACGAGCAGGGCCTCGTCGAGCGCCAGGTTGTCGGCGACCTCGGGCAGCGTCGCTTCGAGGTGTTGGATTTCGGGCCACATCGGGTCGGCGAGGTCTCATGGTGATCGAATCGCCCCGCCGGGCGGTCAATCGGCGTGGCCGGGGGGCGAAGACTTGATCGGGACGCGGTGATGATCGATCTTGGCCTCGTCCGCCGCCCGAACCTCGTCGAGACTTGACGCATGTCCTTTGCCATCCCCGAGATTTATCGACACGACCGCTTCCTGGCGCGTCGTCAGGTCTTCCGGTTCCTGGGCGCCGGTTTCACCTTGCATGCCCCGGACGGCCGGGTGCTCGCCGGGTCGGAGCAGAAGGCATTCCGGCTCAAGGAAGACATCCGGGTCCGCGAGGGGGGCGACGGCGGCGCGGAGATCCTGGCGATCAAGGCCGACCGGATCGTCGATTTCGGCGCCGGGTATCAGGTCGAAGATTCGAGGACGGGCGAGCACATCGGCACGCTCCGACGCAAGGGCTGGACGTCGCTCTTCCGCGACTCGTGGGAGATCCTCGACGCCTCGGGGGCGGTCCGGGGCCGCGTGACCGAGGACAGCGGCTGGAAGGCGATGGTCCGTCGGCTCAACGACTTCGCGGCGATCCTCATGCCGCAGACCTTCCACCTGGAGGTGGACGGCCAGGTCGTCGGGACCATGACCCAGAACTTCAATCTCTTCGTCCAGAAGTATTCGGTCGACCTGTCCGGCGACACCGCCGCGTTGATGCCCCGGCCGCTCGCCGTGGCCACCGTCATCCTCCTGCTCGCCATCGAAGGCCGCCAGGATTGACCGCGAGGCGACCGAAAGGGGCGGCCCCGGGATCGACCCCAAGGCCGTCGTGTAACCCGAAGTCCTTTCGTGATAACGACTTATTCCTCTTTCTTGAAGACGGCATGGCAGGCGGCGCAAGTCTTGTTGTAGGCGGTGAAGGCTTCCTTGGCCTGGACTTGGGTGGCGTCGGGCTTGGCGGCGACCTTGGCCAGGTTGCCGGCGGTGCTGATCATGTCGTCCATCAGCTTCTGCCAATCGGCGAGCGGCTTCTTGGCGGCCTCGGCGGGCTCCTTGACGTCGCGGGCTTCCTTGGCCAGCTTGATGATCTCCTCGGCGTCCTTGGGGATGCCGGCCACGCCCTTCTTGAAGTTGGTGGCGGTATTCGTCGCCTTCCGGAGCGCCCCGTGCTTCTTGTTGATCTGCTCCATGATCTTCTCGAGCGGCGATTCGTCGGCGGCGGCCATCGCCAGGCCCGCGAGGGAGATCATGGTCACGGTCAGGATCGCGAATTTGCGGAACATGAACGAGTCGCTCCGGTAGGATTGGGGAGATTCGCCGAGGCGGGACGGTTCGAGGGTCTTCCCACAATAAAGTCTAGCCCCGATCCGATCAAGCGCCCCGACCGACGAGCACCGGCGGACCGGCCCGAGACGTCCCGGAATGCAGCCGACAAGACGAACCCAACACGCGGCCCGCGACGTCGGTAACAACGCCAGGAAAGACGAACCCACCGAGCGGCACGAAGTCTTCGTAGGGTGGAGGAAATCCACCACGGCTCGGGTCGGGCCGGAGCCTCGACGGTGCGAGCGCAAGGGATCGGGCCACGCCTGCGGCTTGGTGGATTTCCTCCACCCTACAAGAGGGCTGACGGTACCTCTTGATCATCATCGGCTCCGGCGGGCTCGGTTTAGTCGCCTTCCCGGGCGGCGAGTCGTCCGCCCGGCGCGTTTCACGGCCCGTCTTTCCTGGGGTACACTGGGAGGAATGCGGCCCGGGAGCGACCGGCGCCGGGTCGGCGACCCCCAGGACCTCCGGTAAATCATGCCCGAGCCGATCGACTACAAGTCGTCCGGCGTCGACCTCGACGCCTACGAGCAGACGATGGCCTTGCTGCCCCGGCTGCTGAAGCGGACCTACTCCCCCCGGGTGATCGAGTGGCCCGGCGGGTTCGCCGGGCTGTTCCGCCTCGATGCCAACATCGGCCTGTTCTCGCGGACCTATCGCGACCCGGTCCTGGTGGCCTCGACCGACGGCGTGGGCACTAAGCTCAAGCTCGCCGTGGCCGGTGGGCGGCATGAAACGGTCGGGATCGACCTGGTCGCGATGTCGGTCAACGACTGCCTCTGCGCCGGGGCCGAGCCGCTCCTGTTCCTCGACTACGTGGCGATGAGCCGCGACGACCCCAAGCTGACCGAGCAGATTGTCCGGGGGATCAGCGACGGTTGCATCGAGGCCGAGTGCTCGCTCCTGGGGGGCGAGACGGCGATCCTGCCCGACTTCTACCAGCCGGGCGAATATGACCTGGCCGGCTTCTGCCTCGGCGTCGTCGAGCGGAAGCAGATCCTCGACGGCCGCGAGATCCGCCCGGGGGACAAGGTGATCGGCCTGGCCAGCTCGGGCCTGCACTCCAACGGCTACAGCCTGGCCCGCAAGCTCGCCTTCGAGGGGGCCGGGCTCCAGCCCGATTCGTTCGTGCCCGAGCTGGGCTGCACGGTGGTCGACGAGTTCCTCAAGCCGACGCGGATCTACGTCCGGGCCCTGAAGACGGTCTATCGCCATTATCGGGTCAAGCGGATCGTGCACGGGATCGCCCACATCACCGGGGGCGGCCTGATCGACAACCCGCCGCGAATCCTCCCCGACGGCTGCGCCATCACGCTCGCGAAATCCTGGGACATCCCCCCGGTCTTCCCCTGGCTCCAGGGGATCGGCCAGGTCCCCGACGCGGAGATGTACCGCGTGTTCAACATGGGGATCGGGATGGTCCTGGTCGTCGCCGAATATTACGCCGAGGCGATCACCCGCTACCTCCGGACCGAGGTCGATATCCCGGCCTGGGTAATCGGCGAGGTCGTCGAGGGGGACAAGACCGTGACGTGGGCCGGGCCGACCGCCGCCTGAGCGGGTCGGCCCGGTGCCGCCCGCTCGCTCAGCCGCCCGACCCCGCCGTGGGCGGCTTGGAGATGCCGCCCTTGAACCGCTTCAGGCCGTCGTTCATGAAGCCGAGGAAGACCTCGGTCGACTGCTTGCCCCCCGACTTGCCCAGGACCTTGCCGTCGGGGGCGAGGATCACGTAGTTGGGGTTGGTCGACTCCTGGACCAGGTCGATCTCGCGGTCGATGTTGTCCTCGGCCAGCTTGATCCGGGCCTGCTGGGGGATCGACTTGATCGGGACGATGTCGGTGTAAAGCTGGATCGTCACGAAATCGCCGAGCGCCTTCGCGACCTCCTCCCGGGGCAAGACTTCCTGCTCCATGAGCCGACAGTTGGCGCAGTTGACGCCCGTGAAGTCGATCAGGACGGGCTTGTTCTCCGCCTTGGCCCGCTCCAGGGCGCCGTCGAAGCTCAGGCCCCAGGCGACGCCGTGGAAGGCGACTTGCTCGCGCTCGGCCTGCTCGGGGTCGGCCGAGGTGGCCGCCTTGGCCCGCTCCTCGGACTCGCGGCCACCGCCGCCACCGCCGCCGGTCGGGGCCCTGAGGTCGCCCGCGTCGGCCGGCAGGAGGCCCACGACGAGGTACCAGAGCTTGCTCTGGGGCGGGCGGCCGAACAGGGCGGGGGCCAGGAACAAGGCCAGGCTGAGGAAGATCCAGCCGCCGATCATCCGACCCGGGCCCACCTTGACCTCATCATAGTCGTGGTCGGTCCGGAACAGGCCCAGCAAGTAGATCCCGCAGATCAGGGCCAGGACCACCCAGATCGTCAGCACGGCGTAGGCGTTGAACCAGGCGTCCGAGGGGACCACGAAGACGCACTCGGCGGTGTTGAGGAACTTGAACGCGGCGCCGATCTCGATCAGCCCGCCCACCACCTTCACCGTGTTCATCCAGTCGCCGCTCTTGGGCATCTTGGACAGGAGCCCCGGCGAGAGGGCGAGCAGCAGGAACGGGAAGGCGAGCACCGATGCGAACGTCGCCAGGCCGATCACCGGGTAGAACAGGTAGCCGTTCGACGCCATCACGAGCAGGAGGCCGACCACGGGGAACGTGCAGGTGAACGAGGTGATCGTCAGCGTCAGGGCCATGAACATCACGCCCACCATCCCGCCCCGGCTCTCCCCCTGCGACGAGGCGTTGAGCAGGAAGTTGGGCAGGCGAAGCTCGAACAGACCCAGCAGGCTGAGCCCGAAGACGAGGAACAGGCCGGCGATCCCGAAGTTGAGCCAGGGGTTGTTCGCCAGCTTCGAGAGCGACGCGGCGCCGAAGAAGACGGAGAACAGGAGCCCGATCGCCATGAACGTCAGGACGATCGACAGGCTGTAGGCGATCGCCAGCCCGGTCGTCGAGCCCTGCTTCTTCTGCCCCTGCTTGACGAAGAAGTTGACCGTCACCGGGATCATCGGCCAGACGCAGGGCATCGCCAGCGCGAACAGGCCGCCGCCGGCGCAGAACAAGAGGAAGGGGATCAGGCCGCCGTTGGCCGGGTTGCTCGAGCCTCCGGTCGTCCCCGCCGGACGGTCCGGGTTCGCGACCGAGCCGGCGGCTGCCGCGGGGGCCTCGTCCTTGGCGGGTGTCGGATTCGATGTCGTCGATGCCGGCTCGGCCGGCTTCGCGGCCACGGCCTTGGGGCTCGCGACGCCCGGGACGACCGTGACCTCGGCGGCCGGCAGGGTGACCCGGACCGGGGGCGTGCAATTCGCGTCGGTGCAGAGCATGAAGCCGACCTGGACCCGGACGGCCTTCTTGCCGGGCCCGGCGGCGCTCGGGACTTCGAGCGGCAGGCTCCAGGTCACCTCGTCCTCGTAGAACTCGAGGAACTCCAGGTTCTTGAAGGCCGAGTCCTTCTTCTTGATCGGCGGCTTCGAGGGCGTCCACTCGCCCTTGGGGGCAAGGCCGGCCGGGTCGAAGAGGTCGAACGAGGTCAGCTTCGGGCCGTTGGCGGGCTGGACCTTCGAGTATTTGTAGATGTGCCAGGGGTGGTTGACCTTGGCCGTCACCTTGAGTTCGACCGTCTCGCCGGCCTTGGCCTCGGCCGGGACGATCGCGGTGGTGAAGGCCGCGTCCTTGGTCCGGCCCACGGCCCGGGAGTCCTTGGTCGCCGGCTTGGGCCCTTCGGCGGCGGCCGGGGGGGGGCCGGCCTGGAGGCCGACCAGGGCCAGGGGCCCGACGAGGCGGGTCGCGTCGGCCACGGCGGGCAAGATGGTCAACTCGGCCTTGGGGAGCGTCCACTGGCCGGGGAAGCTGCAATTCTGGTCGGAGCAGATCATGTAAGACGCCTGGCACTGCAACGCGAGCTTGCCCGAAGCGGCCTTGGCGGGGACCCGGAGCTTGAGGCTCCAGGTCACCTCGTCCTCGTGGTATTCGAGGAACGGGAGGTCGGGGAAGGCCGGCTCCTTCTTCTTGATCGGCGGCTCGGAGGCCGACCAGCCGCCGTCGACGGCCAAGCCGGCCGGGTCGAAGAGGTCGAAGGTCGTGTAGCGCGGGCCGTTCGCGGGCTGATCCTTGGAGTACTTGTAGATGTGCCAGGGGGCGTCGATCTTCGCCGTGACCCGGTAGGTCACGACGTCGCCCGGCCGGGCCTGGGCCGGGGCCACGGCGGTGGTGAAGGTGGCTTCCTTGGGGCGGGCCTGGGCCCGGCTGTCCTTCTTGGCGGGCCGGGCCTCGGCCGCCGCCGCGAGGGCCGGGAGCGACGCTCCGGCCGAGGCCAGGACGACGGCCGCCGTCGCCGCGATGAGCGCGAACTTTCGAAGGAACAGGAAGTTACGCATCTCGTCTCGTCCCCCGAGGAGGCCACCTCGCGCGACCGAGCGTCGCGCCCCGACCCGACCGCTGTATCCTAAGGCGTTCCCGCATCCCGGGCAAGCCGCGACGCCGCCGACCGGTCGGGGACGACGCCCCGGGCGATCGCCCGCCAGCAGTGGATCGTCACCCGGCCGTCGGCCGACTCGACCCCCCGGAATCCGCGGGCATGGGGCCCGGCAACGATCGAGGCGCGGACCTCCGCCTTGGTCCCGGCCGGCGTCCCTCGGTCGAACCACTCGTCGAAGTCGAGCGTGAAGGCCTCCTCGACAAACCGGATCTCGACCAGACCGGCCGAGGCGAAGAGGTCGACGATCGCCCCCGGGGCGAGGTTCCGGGTGTGGCTCCGGTCGCGCATCGTCTCGATCTCGTTATGCCGGGCGGCGAACGTGGGGTCGGGGTCGGTCGTGTGGTCGCTGAGGACGACGACGCCGCCGGGTCGGACCAGCTCGACCTGGCGACGGACGAAGGCGGACGGCCCGGCGACGTGGTGGAGCACGTAGCGCGAGATCGCGGCGTCGAACGGCCCGCCGGGGGCCGGATCGAAGAGGGATTGCCGCTCGAACCGGGCCCGGTCGCCGAACCCGGAGCACCGCGCGCGGGCCCGGGCGATCATCTCCTCGGAGAGGTCCACCCCCACCACGCGATGCCCGGCGGCCAGGAGCGTGTGGCTCACCAGGCCCGGCCCGCACCCGGGGTCGAGGATCGTCGAGCCCGGCGGGAGGTCGGCCGCGCGGACCAGGCGAGCGAGGGCCTCGGGGTCGGTCTGCACCGGGGCCTTCTCGAATCGGGCCGCCTGGCCGTCGAAGGCGGTGGCCAGCCGTTCGTTGTGCTCTTGATCGGGTCGCGTCGCCATGCTCGGGCCTCCTCGGTTCGTCGTTGCGCCATTATCGAAGCCGGGATCGCTCGTCGGGAAGGTCCGCCGGATTGGCTTCCTCTTTACAAAGAGGGTGGACGAGCCCCGCGAGGTCCACCCGACGAAGGAACCCGGAGATCGTGGAGGACAGGCCGTGACGCAGGAGGGTTCGCCGCCTCGTGCCCCGGGCTTGCTCAGGCTGCTGCGCAACCTGGTCGGATAATTTTCGGATTTGGGTGGCCGTAACGATTTCGGATGGCGTAATATTGTATGTCCAATCGAGATCAAATGGGACGGTACCTCAGATCGGGTGCGACGACCTTGCTCCCCCGGGCCAAGTCATTCCCTGGACTCTGCCTGTGGCTGGCGGCCTCCCTGGCCTGGCCGGTCAGCTTCCCGTTGGCGACTCCGGCGCTACGCCCCCCGGAGCCGACCCGCCTCGTCGTCGCGAAGAGCCTCGGTCCGACCATTGGCGGGCCCGCTCGCGAGTCGCTCGCACCTTGGGCGGGATGCTTGGCCGAGGCCGACGATCCCGAAGAGGCCGACGGCCGCGACGACCTCCGGTTCCTGCCGATCCCGCCCACCCCGGGTCGTTTCGCCCTGGACAGCCTGGTCCCGACGACGTCGGAGGCCCGCCCTCCCTCCCCGTTCCACGCCTCGTCTCCCATCCCGCGATCCATGCGCATGCGGTGCTAGACCGGACGGTTCCCTTCGCCGGCCGGGATTCCCCGGCCGGGCGCGAGGACGGCCCGCGCGGTGCGACATGCCGACTCATCCCGACCACTCGACCCGAGATCGTCCCTGCGGGGCAGCGATCCGCCGACCGGAAGGGACGGCGGACGCGCGAGCGACCTTGCCGTATCGCCCGCGAGGGACGCGGCGGGTCGACTCCCCGGGTCCAGGTCGCAAGGGCGGCGTGATCGCGATCGACGGGGCATCCCGGCCATCTCTTCGAGCGAATTTCGTCCTCCGACTTGCGGACGGCCACGCCTCGACCCGGTCTCCGGGCCGACGACGCCCCGCCCGGAGCTTCTTCCTTAACCTCGGATCATATCTCCACGAAGGGGGCCAGATGGCAATCCCGACGACGGCACCGGCCGAGCAGGCGCATGCGAAGATGGAAGCCGCCCCGAAGATCGAGTCGGGCCGCCCGCCGCGGCGTCCCTCGACCCGGAAGGGCTCCGGGCCCTTGAAGTTCGCCATCTTCCTCGCGGTGATCGGGGCGCTCGGCGGCGGCTTCTACGCCGCGTTGGGCAAGGAGAAGGCCATCGAAAAGGCCAACCAGGCTTACCACTACGTCAAGGAGCAGGTGACCGGCCCCGCACCCCGCCCCGTCCCGCCCGACGTCCCCCGGCGTCCCCCGTCGTCATTCACCGGCGTGGTGACGGTCACCGAATCGAAGCGGCAGGCGATCGGGTTCCGGATCTCCCCGGTCAAGGCCCAGATCGAGCCGATCAAGCTCGAACTGGACGGGACCACGGATTATAACCTGAATACCCTGACCAAGATCGGCCCCCGATTCGACAACGCCCAGATCAGCAAGGTTTTCGTCTCGATCGGCGATGTCGTCAAGAAGGGCGATCCCCTGGTCGAGCTCCGGAGCGCCGACCTGGCGCAGGCGAAGAACGATTGCCGGACCAAGTACGTCCAGTGGGACCACGACCACAAGTACCTGGTGACCCGCGAGCCGCTGGCCAAGGAAGGTCGGATCACCCAGATCATCTGGACCGACACCCAGAACGACGAGAAGAAGAGCCGGCTCGACTACCTCGTGGCCCGCGACAAGCTCGCCACTTACGGGATGCTCAAAGATCAGATTGACATGCTCCTCGAAGGGCTGGGCGACGACAAGAAGAAGGCGCTGGAGGCGGCCAACAATACCCAGGACATCACGCGGATGATCATGGTCTCGCCGATCGACGGCATCGTGGTCGAGCGCGACGTGGTGCCCGGCAACTTCTACGCCCAGACGAGCATCCTGCTGACCCTCTCGCCGATGGACCAGCTCTGGGTCTGGGGCAACGTGTTCGAGAGCGACCAGGAGAAGGTCCACATCGGCCAGAAGTTGGAGGTCCTCCTCCCCTCGACCAACGAGCGGTTCGATGGCAAGGTCGAGAGCATCGCCAACGGGGTCGACGCGGAGACCCGGACCATCCGGATCAGGGCCTCGATCCCCAACCCCGGCAACACCCTCAAGGCCCGGATGCTCGGCCGGGTCATCCTCCAGATCAACGCCCTGCCGGACGACACCGTCATCCCGCGGAACGCCCTTTCCGTCATCAACGGCGAATATTACGCCTTCGTCCAGAAGGCCGAGTTCGGCGAGGATGCCGACCACTTCGAGCGTCGCCAACTGGAGATCGAGCAGGAGAACCACGACGTGGTGGTCGTCAAGAAGGGGCTGAAGGTCGGCGATCGGGTGGTGAGCAACGGCTCGCTCATCCTCTCGCAGATGTTCGAGGACCAGAGCACCGTCGACACCGGCCTGCCCCTGCAGTGACCCGCCGGGAGCCCGGCGATCGCCCGCCGCGATGACGGGCCGGGCGGTCGCCGCTTCTTCCGCGTCCCGGGGGGTTTGACCGGTCTGCGAAGCGGGTGTACGATCGGTTCGTGAGGGTGCAAATCAGCCCGGGAATCTCACCACGTCCCCTGACGGTCGAATCCAGGAAAGGGGTCCGGACATGGCACTGTTCGAGGTGGAAACCACGTCGCACATCATGATCGCGTGCGTCGACGACGAGTCGGGTGCCCGCGACTTCGCCCAGCACAACTACCCCCACGAGGACATCCTCCGCGTGACGCGACGCCCCCGCGACGCCTGGGTGATCTCGAAGACGCTCCTGGGCCTGACCCGGACCGGCGACCCCTGCGTGAAGGCCCGCGACTGCCTGGCCAAGGCGGCCGGCGACAAGCTCCACGCCGTCCGGCTCTACATGCAGCAGACCGGCACGGACCTCGAAGGCGCGCGGAAGGTGATCGAGTCGAACATGGCGCTGGGCTGGTAACGGCCGATCAGTCTCCTGACGGACGGAGACGACTCGCCGATCGGGACGCCGGGGGCCGCCCCGCTCGGCCCCGATTCCTCGGCATCGGCTTCGCGGGCTCGGGTCTTGAAACGTCGCCCAATGCCGGGCGAATCCGCCTCTTTCGTCGGGAGGGTCTCGATGCCCAAGGTGATCAGCCTGATTCTCGGTGGCGGGCGCGGGACTCGGCTCTATCCCCTCACGCGATCGCGGAGCAAGCCGGCCGTCCCGATCGCGGGGAAATATCGCCTGATCGACATCCCGATCTCCAACTGCATCCACTCCGGCCTCAACCGGATCTTCGTCCTCACCCAGTTCAATTCGGTGAGCCTGCACCGCCACATCGCCAACACCTACACCTTCGACCCGTTCGGCGGCGGCTTCGTCGAGATCCTCGCGGCGCAGCAGACGATGCACCACGAGACCTGGTACCAGGGCACGGCCGACGCCGTCCGCCGCAACATCCCCTATTTCACCGAGACCAACTTCGACCTCGTCCTGATCCTCTCCGGCGACCAGCTCTACCGGATGGACTTCCGCGACATGATCCGGACCCACCTGGAGAACAAGGCCGAGGTGTCGATCGCCGCCCTCCCCGTGCCCGAGGCCGAGGCCCGGTCGTGCGGGATCATGCGGATCGACGCCGCGGGCCGGGTGATCGACTTCGAGGAGAAGCCCAAGACCCGCGAGCTGCTCGACCGCGTCCACACCGACCCGGCGTGGATGTCCCGACTCGGGATCGAGGCCAACGGCCGGCCCTACCTGGCGAGCATGGGGATCTACCTCTTCAACCGCTCGACCCTCGTCGACCTGCTCGCCTCCGGCAACGCGGTCGACTTCGGCAAGGAAATCTTCCCCCAGGTCATCGCCGCGCACCGGGTCCAGGCCCACCTCTTCGATGGCTACTGGGAAGACATCGGGACCGTCGGCGCCTTCCACAAGGCGAACATCGACCTCACCCGCGAAGACCCGCCCTTCGACTTCGTCTTCGGCGACCACCCGATCTATACCCGGCCACGCTACCTGCCCTGCTCGCGGATCTCCGGCGCGACCGTGACCAACAGCCTGATCTCCGACGGCTGCGTGATCGGCAAGAACTCGGTGATCGAGAACTCGGTGATCGGCGTCCGGGCCCACATCGCCGACAACGTGGTCATCCGCAACTCCTACCTCATGGGCGCGGATAGCTACGAGACCCCGAAGCAGGTCGCCGCCAACGCCCGGGGCAATCGCCCGGACGTCGGGATCGGCTCGGGGTCGCTGATCGAGAACACGATCGTCGACAAGAACGCCCGGATCGGCCGCAACGTCCGGATCACCAACGAGGCCGGGATCGTCGACTCCGACGAGGCCCCCCACTACGTCATCCGCGACAAGATCGTGGTCATCCCCAAGTTCATGATCCTCCAGGACGGCCTGACCATCTGACCGCCGTCCCGTCCCGACCCGACGTTCGACTCAATCGCCCTCGGCCCGGGAGGTCCGCCGCCGGGGGTCGGCCATGCCGTGGATGACCCCGGCGTCGTCGACGACGATCGTGTGGGCGTCGCCCTGGATACCGCCCACCTTGAGCTTGTGGCCCATCGCGGCCAACGCCTCGCGAGTGGCGGCCTCCCAGGCCGTCCCTTCGAGCGAGAGGACGTCGGGGAACCAGGGATGATGCGTCCGGGGGGCCTCGACCGCCTCGCGAGGGCCCAGGCCGAACTCGAGCGCGTTGAGCACGACCCAGAGCGTCGTGTTCGGGATCGTCCGGCCGCCGGGCGACCCGGTCACCAGTCGGACCTTGCCGTCCTTGACCGCGATCGTCGGCGATTGCGAGCTGAGCATCCGCTTGCGGGGGGCGATCAGGTTCGCCGGGGTCCCGATCCGGCCCGCGGCGTCGGTCCGGCCGGGGATCAGGTTGAAGTCCCCCATCTCGTTATTGAGCAGGAACCCCGCGCCCGCGACCACCGACTTCGACCCATACCCTTCTTCGAGGGTATACGTCATCGCGACGGCATTCCCGCCGGAGTCGAGCGTCGAGAGGTGCGTCGTGTGCTCCCCTTCGGCGACCAGGATCGGGAACGGGGCGAGGTTGGCGCTCGGGGTCGCCCGGTCGCCGATCGTCCGGGCCAGCTCGTCGGCATAGGGCTTGGAGATCAGGCGATCGACCGGGACGTCGACGAAGTCGGGGTCGGCGATCGCGGTGGCCCGGGTGTAGAACCCGCGACGCATCGCCTCGGTCACTCGGTGGAGGGTCCGGGGCGACCGCGGGCCGTCGGCCTTGAGGTCGTACCGCTCCAGGATGTTCAGGGCCTGGAGGATGATGATCCCCCCCGAGGCGGGCGGGCCCATCCCGTAGACGTCATGGCCCCGGAACGTCCCGCGGACCGGCGGACGCTCCTTGGCCCGGTAGGTCGCCAGGTCTTCGAGCGAGACCAGGCCGCCGAGGGCCTCCATGTGGGCGACGATCTTCTTGGCGGTCGGGCCGGTGTAGAACTCGTCGGGCCCGACTTCGGCGATCCGATCGAGCGTGTCGGCCAGGTCGGGCTGGACCAGGAGGTCGCCCTCACGCCACCGGGCCCCGTCGGGCCTGCGGAAGGCGGCGACGGACGCGGCGAAGTCGGCGAGCCGGTCCCCTTGCGGACCGAGATCCTCGTTCACGCCGGCCGGGTCGCCCGGCTCGCGCGGGAAGAGCTGGGCGTTGAGCGAGCGGGCGAGGGTGGACGAGATGGCGAAGCCCCGGCGGGCCAGGGCCGAGGCGGGTCGGACCAGGTCACGCCAGGCCGCCTTGCCGAGCGTCGCGTGCGCCAGGCCGAGCCCGCGGACGGTGCCCGGGACGCCCGCCGCCCGGGGCCCCGCGCGGTGGCCGGGCCGAGGCTTGCCGTCGGGGCCCAGGTACATCCGCTCGTCGGATGCCTTCGGGGCCGCCTCCCGGAAGTCGAAGGTCAACACCCGACGCGACTCGGCGATGGATGCGACGATGAACCCGCCGCCGCCGATGTTCCCGGCCGCCGGGTGGGTCACCGCCAGCGCGAAGGCCGTGGCCACCGCGGCGTCGACCGCGTTGCCGCCCCGCCGCATTGCCTCGCGGCCCGCCGCCGCCGCATCCGCCTGCTGGCAGACCACGACATGCGACCGGAACGTCACCTCGTCGGCCAACAGAAAGGGACCGGTCAGGGTCGCGGTCGCCACCACCAGCGCGAGCCTTCGCATCGGTCCTACTTTCGAGCCAAGGGCAGGGGAGGAGAAGGGCCGGGTTCGCCCGCGTACTTCAAGGGCGAGTCCCGGTCAGAACTCGGGCAGGGAACCCCGACGGACCGCCCGGGCGACGAAGAAGGCGCCGGTGCCGAAGAGGGTAAACGGCATGGCCATCATCAGGAGGATGCTGTAGGAGTAGCCGTCCGCCAGCCGCATGGCCTCGCCGTCCTGGTTCGCGACCGCCTCCTTGCAGTTGGGGCAGGCGGAGGCAGTCGCGGGCGCGATCAGGGCCAGGCCGAGCACGATCCGGCGAAGCGTCTTCATGGTCCAAGCCTCCCTCAGGCCGAGCCGATCGGCATCCGGTAGAGCATCCAGTAGATCACGACGCCGGTGATCGAGACGTAGAGCCAGATCGGGAAGGTCACCCGCGCGATCGCCGCGTGCCGACCGTATTGGCCGCGGATCGCCCGGATCAACGTCAGGGTCACCAGCGGGACGACGCCGAAGGTCGCCAGGATCGTGTGCGAGAGCAGGATCGTCAAGTAAGTGGCCCGGGCCGCCCCCTCGCCCCGGAACGCGACGCTGCCGACCTCGTAGTGGTAGAGCAGGTAGCAGGCGAGGAAGACCGCCGAGACGACCACGGCCGAGATCATGCAGGCCGCGTGGGCCCGGACCCGCCCGGTCAGGATCATCGTCCAGCCGAGCAGGAGCAGCAAGGCGCAGGTGCCGTTGAGCGTGGCGTTGACGGCCGGGAGCCGGCGGGCCCAGGACGATCGTCGCTTCGCCTTGCTCAGGAGGTCGCGGACCGCCTCGGGCTCGTCCGAGTCGAACACGCCGACGACCATGTTGCCTCGGTCGACCAGGACCAGGCGGTTGCTGTGGGTCACGGCCTCGATGGATGGGTCGGCGACGGTCTTGTCGTTCTTCTTGACCGTGATGTGGAAGCGGTCGAGGATCAGGTCATGGATCTCGCTCTCGCGACCGGTCAGGAACCACCAGCGGTCGGGGTCGGCCCCCAGGGCCTTGGCGTAGGCGGTCAGGACGGCGGGCGTGTCGTATTCCGGGTCGACCGAGAGGCTCACGAGCCGGACGCCGGCGTCGGCGAGCGGCCCCTGGAGGCCCTTCATCACGGCCGAGATCCGCGGGCAGGACGCCGGGCAGCGGGTGAAGATGAAGGCGGCGACCCAGACGTCTCCCGCCAGGTCGGCCTGGGTGATCTCCCGCCCCGACTTCTCCGTCAGGCGGAACGACCCCAGCGCATAGCCCTGGTCGCCGAGGTCCCAACCGGCGCGGGGCGAGGCGGCCGGGCGTCGGGAACCGCCGAGGATGACCAGCCCGGCGGAGACGAGGACCGTCGCCGCGACGATCGACAGCCCGAGGCGATAGCGGGAGTTCACGAGGAGGCCAGTGGGTTGGAGGCGGTGGCGGGGGCGGAATCCGTCGAGGCGGGCCGGCCCGATCGGGCCGGAGGTTCAGCGGCCGGCGAGGCCCGCCGGGTCGTCGATGCTTGTCCTGGGGAAGGCGATGTCGGGAACCAGGCCGGCGACGATCACCATCGCCAGGAGGCAGACGGGGATCAGCATCAGGTAGATCCATCGCCCTTCGAACTTCAGGTGCATGAAATACCAGCCCACCATCGCCGCCTTGATGAAGGCCATCGCGAGCAGGCCGGCGACCAGGGGCAAGAACCCCAGGTGGAAGAACGAGGCATAGCCGTATTCGAGCAAGGTGAAGACCAGCAAGGCCCCGAACACCCGGAGGTAAGGGGTGTGCGACTCGACGTGTCGCTCCTGCTCGGGGGTGTAGTTGTGCTCGGTCATCGGGCGAAATCCCTCGGCGATCGGTCGCGGTTGGCTCGGATCAGATCAGATCAGGTAGACCACCGTGAAGAGGATGATCCAGACGAGGTCGACGAAGTGCCAGTAGAGGCCGACGATCTCGACCGCGTTGTAGTTCGACGACGAGAACGCCCCGGCCCACGACCGGATCGCGAGCAGGCCCATCGCCACGACCCCGGCGGCGACGTGCGCCCCGTGGAAGCCGGTCATCGTGAAGAAGCACGACGCGAACAGGCTGACGTCGGGCGTGAAGTGGCCGGTCGCGCTGATCCCGATCGGATAGCGGTGGCCGAACATCAGTTGGCGATACTCGTAGACCTGCACCCCGAGGAAGGCGGCGCCGATGGCCGCGGTCGCGGTGATATAGAGGGCCCCCTTGCGCCGCTCGTCGCGCTGGAAGGCGCTCAGGCCGAGGACCATCGTCAGCGACGAGCAGATCAGGATGAAGGTGTTGACCGCCGTCAGGTCGATGCTCAGCGGGTTCGTCGCCCGGTCGTACGGCCGGGGCCAGCTCGAGACCTCCAACCCCTCCGGCTTCTCGTCGAAGACGCGGGAGAGGTCGGTCGCCGGGGGATAGAGGTTGCTGTACGCGGCCGGCGGGCTCCCGGCTCGGAGGACGATGTAGGTCCCGATCAGGCCGGTGAAGAACATGATCTCGGTGGCCAGGAAGAGCCAGATCGCCACCTTTCCGGGCGTGAGCGGCGGGGCCTGGACCGTCGGGCGGGCCATCGACGAGCGGTCGTTCGGCGAGCTGACCGGGATGGTGACGGCGGCGGCATCGGCCATGAAGGGGCACCGTGACGGGACGGAACGGGGTGGATGACGGCCGAGCCCGACGCCGACGCTCAGGACGAGTGGTCCACGAGCAGCAGGAGCAGGATCGCGGGCAGGTACAGGAACGACGCCCGCAGGAGCTTCCGGGCCGACCGGTCGTTCACGTCGAGCCAGAACCGGACGGCGTAGATCAGGTAGAAGATCCCCAGCCCCAGGGCCCCGACGAAATACCACCGGCCCCCCAGGCCGATCGCCGAGGGGATCAGGCCCGCGGGGAGGAGTTCGAGGGCGTGCCACATCGCCTGCCGGCCGGTCATCGCGCCGTCGGGATCGACGCTCGGGAGCATCTTGAGGCCGCCCCGCGCGTAGTCATCGCGATAGATCCAGGCGATCGCGAGGAAGTGGGGGAACTGCCAGAGGAAGACGATCAGGAAGAGTGCCCAGGGCTCGATCCCGAGCCGGCCGGTGGCGGCGGCCCAGCCGATCACGGGAGGTAGGGCGCCGGGGATCGCGCCCACGGCCGTGTTCAGGGTCGTGACCGACTTCAAGGGCGTGTAGCAGCCGACGTAGAGGACGAACGTGGTGGCCGCCACGCCCGCCGCCAGCCAGTTGGCCCAGAGGCCCAGGGCCACGACCCCGACGACGACGACGACGGTCCCGAAGGCCACGGCCTCGGCCAGCGAGACCTTGCCGCTGGGCAGCGGTCGGCCCGCGGTCCGCTTCATCCGGCCGTCGCGGTCGCGTTCGAGGATCTGATTCCAGACGCTGGCACCGCCGGCGACCATCCCCGTGCCGATCACGGTGACCAAGAGCCGGGCGACCGAGATCGTGCCGTTCGACCCGAGCACGAACCCGACGGCGACCGTGACCAGGACCATCACGACGATCCGCGGCTTCGTCAGCGCGACGAAGGCGGAGAGCCGGGCCCGGGCATCGAGGTCGATCAGGGCCGGGTCCGGGCGGGTCCCGGCGAGCACGGGGGGCGAGAGGGATACCGCCGTCTTCACGAGACTGCCTCCAGTTCTCGGGCCGGCGTCACCGCCGGGCGAGCGTGGCCGGTTTCTCCGGCCAGTTGTCCGAACGCGCGGAGGGTCAACACCACCGCCGAGGCCAGCAACAGCCCGGCGTTGGCCTGGTGGCCGGTCCGGATCAGGGCCTGCGGGAGCGTCACCGCCCTCGCCATCCCATCATAGGGCCGGAGGAGCCACCAGGCCGCAATCCCGAGCGTGACCTGCAATGTCAGGGTCGCCGCCATCGCCAGCGACGCGGGGACGAGATCGGGAAGTTCGCGGCGGCGGCGAGCGATCCGGACGAGCATCGCCGAGGCGTGGCCGACGACGAGCACGGCCAGGGTCGAATGCAAAATCAAAGCGTTGACATCGCTGTAATGGCGGAGCCAGGCCCCGACCACGACCTGGGCGAAGACCAGGCCGAGCATCGCCGCCGCCTGGCGACGGATCTTCGTCGCCCCGGCGACGCCCCGGGCCCCGCCCAGCCAGGCCCGGCCGGTGAGGACGCAGAGCGCGACCATGAGGCCGAAGAACAGCTCGGCCGTCACGCCGTGGATCGCCGCCAGGGTCGTCGAGTTGAGCCGGACCCGGTAGCCGCCCAGGACCCCCTGGCCGATCACCCCGAGCAGCGCCACGACGCCGAGCCACCTGACCGACCGCCGCCGCTCGAACGCGAGGAAGTCGACCATCAAGAGGACCGTGAACAGGCCCACCGCGGCGCCGTAGAGCCGGTGGGTATGCTCGCCGAAGACGCCCCAGGAGGCCCGGGTCATGTCGTAGAGGAACATATTGATGCCGAACGTCGTCGGCCAGTCGGGCACGGCCATGCCGACCCGGTAGGTCGTGACCAGGCCGCCCACGAAGAGCAGGGGCCAGGTGAAGGCCGTCGCCAGGAGCGTGAACCGGTGCGGCCCCGGGCGGTAGGCCCGGCCGGGTCCGAGGGTCGTATTGTGGTGGTCGTCGATGTCCATGTTCATCCTGCTTCGCGTCGCCTATCCCGCCGCCGCGGCCACCGACCCGGTCAGGACATGATCGGGTCCATCGGGCCGGCGATCGGCGGCCGGGGCTCGGTCTGGGGCAGGTAGTCGCCCACGACGCCCGGGACGCTGTACTCATAGGCCGGGTGGTAGACCGTCGGGATCGTCTCGAAATTATAATACGGAGGCGGCGACGCGGTCGCCCATTCCAGGCTGTTGGCGTGCCACGGATTGTCGGGGGCCCGGGGGCCGGCGACGAGGCTGTAGAAGAAGTTCGCGGCGAAGACGAGCTGCGAGAGGCCCAGGGCGAAGGCGTTCACCGTCATGAACCGGTTCATCCCGACCACGTTCGCGCCCCGGAGGAACTCGTAGATCGTCGGGTCGGCGATCCGCCGCATGTGGCCGTGCATCCCGATGATGTGCATCAGGAAGAAAGTGCCGTTGAACGTCAGGAACGTCAGCGCGAAGTGGACCTTGCCCAGCCGCTCGTCCATCATCCGCCCGAACATCTTGGGGAACCAGTAGTAGATGGCCGCGAAGATGCCGAACGTGCTGCCGCCGAAGAGGACGTAATGGATGTGGGCGACGATGAAGTAAGTGTCATGGATGTGCATGTCGACCGGCGTGGCCGCCATGAAGATCCCCGACAGCCCGCCGATGATGAACATCGAGACGAACGCCATCGCGTTGAGCATGGCCGACGTGAACTGGATACGGCCGCCCCACATCGTCCCCAGCCAGTTGAACACCTTGATCGCCGAGGGGAGGGCGATCAGCATCGTCGAGAGCATGAACGTCGCCCCGAGGGCGGGGTTCATCCCCGATTGGAACATGTGGTGGCCCCAGACGAGGAACCCGAGCCCGGCGATCGACCCCAGCGCGAAGACCATCGGCTTGTAGCCGAAGAGCGGCTTCCGCGAGAACGTCGAGATGATGTCGGACACCATCCCCATCGCGGGCAGGATCATGATGTACACGGCCGGGTGCGAGTAGAACCAGAACAGGTGCTGCCAGAGCAGCGGCTGCCCGCCCCCCACCACCGCCGGGCCGTTGGCCACCGACCACCCGGCCGGGCTGAAGAAGTTGGTCCCCACCGTCCGGTCGAGCAACTGCATGACCAGGGCCGACGTCAGGACCGGCAGCGCGAACGCCTGGAGGATGGCCGTGATGAACAGCGCCCACACCGTCATCGGCATCCGGAACAGCTTCATCCCCGGGGCCCGGAGCATCAGGATCGTCGTGATGTAGTTGATCGACCCCAGGAGCGACGAGATCCCGACGAAGAGCAGGCCGATCAGCCACCAGGTCTGGCCGTTGAGCGAGCCGGGGGTCGACCAGTGCGAGTTCGCCAGGGTCGGGTAGCTGGTCCAGCCCGCCTCGGCGGTGCCGCCTTCGACGAGGAACGAGTTGAGCATCGCCACGAACGCAGGGGGCATGCACCAGTACGACAGCATGTTCAGCCTGGGGAAGGCCATGTCCCGGGCGCCGATCATGAGCGGGATCAGGAAGTTGCCGAACGCCCCGGTCAGGATCGGGATCATCACGAAGAAGATCATGATCGACCCGTGCATCGTGAAGAGCTTATTGTAGAACTCCGGGGGCATCCGGTAGCCCTGGTCGGCCCAGAGCCAGCGGCTCAGGACCGGCATCGGCGAGCCGGGCCAGGCGAGCTGCCAGCGGATCGCCATCGCCATCAGGCCGCCGACGACGAAGAAGATCAGCCCGGAGAAGAGGAACTGGATCCCGATGACCTTGTGGTCGGACGAGAAGACGTAGCGGACCAGCGGGTTCGACGGCAGCGGGTGGATCGTGTCGTGGTCGGCGGCGTTGGAGCCGGCCCCGAGGGCGTGCCCGGTGGGGCCGTGGCCGGCGGCGGCGGGTTCGGTGCTCATCGTCGGGTCATCTCCCCTCGGGGCCGGGGGCCGCGGCGATCTGGTCCCGAGCCTGCTCGCGGGCGGCGGACCGCATCCAGTCGTCGAATTCGGCCTGGGTGGCGTGCACCGTCACGTTCCCGCGCATCTTGTAGTGGCCCCACCCGCAAAGCTCGGCGCAGGCCAGCTCGTAGTGACCCTCCTGGTCGGCGTCGAACCAGACCGGGATCTTCAGGCCCGGCACGGCGTCCTGCTTGATCCGCAGTTGCGGCAGGAAGAACGAGTGGATCACGTCGCTCGACCGGAGGTGGATCAGCGCCGGCTTGTCCTTGACGAAGTGGAGGTCGTTGACCCGGTGGAGGTCGTCGGCGGTGTGGAGCTTGCCGTCCTCGCCCGGGTAACGCATCAGCCACTGGAATTGCCGGCCGGTCACCTCGGCCAGGGGCTGGACCTGCGGCGTCCCGCTCCGGAACTTGACCTTCGACCATGTCCCCATCTGGTAGAGCGCGATGAAGATCAGGGCGAGGGTCGGCAGGATCGTCCAGATCAATTCGAGCCGCTGGCTCCCGTGAAAATAGACGGCGATCCGGCCCGGCGCGTCGGCATACTTCCACGCGGCCCAGGCCAGGACGACCTGGGTGCCCACGAAGACAACCCCGGTGATCCAGAGGATGATGACGAAGAGGGCGTCGATCTCCTTGCCGATCGACGAGGCGGAGTGCAGGTGGCCGAGTCTGGCGTCGGGCCCCGCCGGGAGCCACCACTCGGGGTGGAACGGGGCGTAGGCGAAGGCCGCCGTGCAGGCGATCCCGACCGCGGCGAACAGGAGGCTCCAATGACGCACGCTACGCTCTCCCGGTCGAGAATCGCCCGCCGACGGGCCCGGCTCGCCTCCGGCACCACCACTGGTTTCGATCGCGGCCCCGCTCGGTTCCCATCAACTCAAAGCATCTCATCGCGTCGCGGCGACCGAGGCCGGCCTGGCCGGTGCCGGGGCCTTCGGAGTCTCGCGGAGCAAAGCGGGGTCGTCGGGGACGGCCAGGACGAAGTTGACGATGTCCCAGATCTGCTCGTCGTTGAGGAGGCCGGAGTGGGCGGGCATCTTCGCCCCGTTGATCCCCTTGGCGATCCGCCAATAAAGATCGAGCGGGCGACGACCCCCTTTGTAGACCCCGTCGACCAGGCTCGCGGGCCGGAGTGGGTTGTCCCAGACGTCGAGCGAGCCGCGGGTCCAGAGGTCGAACTTGGCCAGGAGGAAGGCCCAGAAGTCGGGGTCGGCCAGATCGGGCAGGAGGGCCAGGGCGGCGGTCGCCACGGCGGTCGGGTCGGACTTGAGCTTGTCGGCGAACAACTTGTCCGAAAGGTCCGTCATCAAGCCATGTCCCTTGCGGAGCACGCCCAGGATGGCCGGGTTCTCGTCGAGGAACTTCGCGACGCCCTCGGGCTCGGGCTCGGGCTTGCGGCGGGCGGCCTCATGGCCTTCGGCCTTGTCGAGGCCCGCGCGGTAGGACCGGGCGATCGCCTCGTCGAGCGACCACTGACGGAACACGACGTCGCGGAAGATATCGGGATCGATGAAGGCGGGGCCGTTCCCCTTGCCCCCGGCGCCGTGGCAGCCGACGCATTCGAGCTTGGGGCCCGACGTGTTCGCCCCGAGGAAGAGGTCGCGGCCCCGGAGGATGCTCGCGCGGTCCGGCTCGACCCGACGGATCGGCGGGTTGACGACCTGGGTCTCGGCGTCCTTCCACGACGAGGCGACCTTCTGCGTGATCTCGGCCACGATGTCGGGGGCCAAGGCGGTCTCGGCGTCCTTGTCGTCGGCGCCGGTCGCCTCGTCGATCAGGTAACGCTCGGCCTCGCCGCGGATCGAGAGGAAGGTCGTGTAGTCGATGACCTGCTCGATCTCCGTCGCCGTCATGATCGCCTCGAAGCCGGGCATCGAGGTGCCGTGCAGGCCATAGAGGAGCGTCTTCCGGAGGTCGTCGCGCGACGGCTTGGCGTTCGTCGGGTTGGTCGAGGTGAACTTGAAGATCCCCGGCCGGTAATCGCGGGGCCGAGGATACAGGAACGAGGCCGTCGGGCCGTCCCCGGCGCCGAAGACGCCGTGGCATTGCAGGCAATGCTTCCGATAGAGGGCATAACCCCCTGAGACGGGCGCCGACTTGCCGGTGACGGGGTCACGCTCCTCGACCACTTGGAGGCGGTCGCCGACCTTCATGCGATCGGCCAGATAGATCCCGCCATTGCGGAGGCCGGTGTTTTCGGGCACCCGGATTTGCCGGACATCGGCGCCGTACAGGTCGGCCAGCGACTTCCGGATGACGGCCTGGAGCCGAGGCTTCTCGGCGAGGTCCTTGGCCATCCGTTCGCTGTCGCGGTAGGGGATGGGGCCGGCAAACTGGGCGTTGTCACAACCGGCCAGGCAGAGCAGGGCGGCGATAAACCACGGGCAAAAACGCGATCTCACGCGTCCAAACCTCCCAAATGCGGGCGAGATGGCAAGCTCGAGGCGAATCCGGACGCGCGAAGCCTGGGCGGGGCAAGGCGTGCGGCTTCGGGAGTCGGGCGGGATACACGCCCGTTCGCGGGTATCGCCGGGATGCCGGGGCGGAAGGATGACTCTCAAGGCCGGGAGGGTCATTGTCGATGGCCGGCCGACCTGCGTCAAGCCGGGCTGGCGATGATCCCCGTGGTTATGGTATCGGCCGGGGCGGGGACCAACAAGTCGCGTCGTCATTTCATTTCCTACGATGATTTCGGAAAGAACGATCGGCCGGGCACCAAGATCGGACCGCACGCGACGCGATGGATTCGGGCCGATCGATTCCCGATAAAGAAGATGTGTTTCGACCCACCCGCCCACAACCCCGACCGTCCCGACGACCTCGGCCTCGCTACGGCTACGACCACCGCTGGTGGGGCGTGGCCGCGCCGGAGCCGGTGGCCGACGATTCTTACTGGAAGACGACGCGACGGCCGCTGCCCTGCCTGGCCTTCGTCCTGCCGATCTTGATCGCCTACGAGGCCGGCGTGGTCTGGCTGGGCGGCCCGTCGGCCGACGCCCTCCGCGCCGGGGCCGATGCCTGGGTCCGCCACGGCCTGGCGAACCTGGGCCTCACCGATCGCTGGCTCCTGCCGATCGCGCTCGCCTCGGGCCTGATGGCCTGGCAGGCGGTCGAGCGGCGCGATTGGCGGTTCCACCCCGCCACGCTGGTCGGCATGGCGATCGAGAGCCTGATCCTGGCCGTGGCCCTGGTCGGGCTGAGCAAGCTGGTCGACCTCGGCTTCGCCCGGCTCGAAGGGCCGAGCCTGCTCGCGACCACCCCTCCGGATTCGCGACGCCCGATCGCCCCGGTCGTCGGCTTCCTCGGGGCCGGCCTCTACGAGGAGGCCCTGTTCCGGCTGGCCTTGATCCCCCTGATCTATCGGTCGTTGCGACTCCTTGCGATGCCCCCGCTGTTCGCCTGCACCCTGGCGATCACGGCCTCGTCGCTCGTGTTCTCGCTGGCCCATCACGCCGGGGCGCCGGGCGAGACGTTCACCTGGTTCGCGTTCATCTTCCGATGGCTGGCGGGCGTGTTCTTCGCCTGGGTGTTCGTGATGCGCGGGTTCGGCGTGGCGGTCGGCACGCATACGGCATACGACTTGCTTGTGGGCTGGTACGACTTCCATCTCTGATGCGTCGTCCAGTCGCGGAGCGGTCGCTTGCGGATCATCCAGCTTTCCGACATCCACGTCTGGCGTTATTCGTACAACCCGTTGCACCTGTTGAATAAACGCATCGTCGGCGTGGCAAGTTTGCTGGCGGGTCGGGCCGCTCGGTTCCGGCTCGAACGACTGGCCGCCGTGGTGGCTCGGGTCCGCGGACTCGCCGCCGATCACGTCTTGATCACCGGCGACCTGACCACGACCGCCCTCAAGGCCGAGTTCCGCGATGCCCGGTCCGCCCTCGCCGAGATCCTGACCGACCCGGCCAAGGCCACCATCATCCCCGGCAACCACGACCGCTACACAACCGGGTCGGTCCGGACCCGGCAGTACGAGGCGAACTTCGGCGAGTTCGCCCCGTCCGCGAACTTCCCCTGGCTCCGCTACCTCGATGACCAGACCGCGATCCTCGGCCTCGACCCCACCCGGTCGCACCTCTCGGCCCGAGGGCTCCTGCCGGCCGACCAGTTGGCCATGGCCCGCGACATGCTCGTCAACCTCCCGAATCGACCGCGACGCCTCATCGTCGCCTGCCACTATCCGGTCGTCGCCCCCCCCGCCTATGCGGCCGAACTCGCCCCCAAGCGGATGAAGAACGCCGACGAGGTCCGGGCCTGGCTCGCGACGATCGGCCCCCACCTCTTCTGCTGCGGCCACGTCCACGCCGCCTGGGCGTTCGTCCCTCCGGCCTTGCCGAACCAGCTCTGCCTCAACTCGGGAGCCCCGCTGCTCCGCGACCCGACCGGACTCCGCCCGCCCGGCTTCCTCGAAATCGAGATCCACGCCCGCGACGTCTCCATCCTCCACCATGCCTGGCTCGGTGATGCCTGGGAAGTCAAGCCACTCTTCCAGGACCCCGCATTTTTCCAACCCGCCTCGACCTCTCCGTCGCTCGCCTGAGCGAGGCCCTCCCACCCTCAACTTGCGATATAAGTCGTTCCTCTATAATGGTTACCATCTTGAATGAGTCGGCCGGGCTGCTCCCTGCTTGGCTCGATCGCTTGCGTTCTCCGGTCGCCGGCCGAATACTCGGGATCACATCCGGACGACCTTCCGACGGATTCGATTCTCGTAATCGGAGCGGCAAACGATGCGCGGACGGTGTGCGCTCGCCTCGATCTTGGCTTCGTCTTTCCTGGTCGGGACCCAGGCTTGGGCCCAGCAGCAAGAAGGGCCGATCCCGCATCATCAGGATCGTCCGCCGGGTCCGGCGCTCTCGCCTGAGGAGGCGATCCGGAAGATGACCGTGCCGCCCGGCTTCCGGGTCGAGCTGGTGGCGAGCGAGCCCGACATCGTCAACCCGGTCGCCATGACATTTGACGAGCGGGGCCGGGTCTGGATCACCGAGAGCCTGGAGTATCCCCGCAAGTCGGCCGGGCCGGGCCGCGACCGGATCAAGGTTCTCGAAGACAGCGACGGCGACGGCAAGGCCGACAAGTTCACGACGTTCGCCGACGGCCTGAACATCCCCTCGGGCATCGCCGTCGGCGCCGGAGGGGTCTGGGTCGCCAACTCACCCGACATCCTCTTCCTTCGCGACACCGACGGCGACGGCAAGGCCGACACCCGCGAGGTCGTCGTCACCGGCTTCGGCCGGCACGACACCCACGAGCTGCCCAACTCGCTGACCTGGGGCCCCGACGGCTGGCTCTACGGCTGGAACGGGGTCTTCAACCCGGCCCGGATCGAGCATCGCGGCCAGACCTTCGAGTTTACCTGCGCCATCTTCCGGATTCACCCCAAGACCCGCGACTTCGAGGTCTTCTGCGAAGGAGTCAGCAACCCCTGGGGGATCGCCTGGAACGACGACGGCGAGGCGTTCGCCAGCGCCTGCGTGATCGACCACCTCTGGCACCTCACCGAGACCGGCTACTACCACCGCCAGGGCGGCCCCTATCCCCCGTTCACCTGGAAGCTCGAATCGATCGTCGACCACAAGCACCAGAAGGCCGCCTATTGCGGCATCCACTACTTCGACAGCGACGCCTATCCCGCGGCCTACCGCGACAAGCTCTACATGGGCAACATCCACGGCAACGGCGTCAACGCCGATCGCCTGGAGCGGCGCGGGGCCACCTACCGGGGCCGGACCGAGCCCGACTTCCTCCAGGCCAACGACGCCTGGTTCATGCCCGTCGTCCAGAAGACCGGCCCCGACGGATGCCTCTACGTCCTCGACTGGTACGACCGCTATCACTGTTATCAGGACGCCAACCGCGACCCCCTGGGGATCGACCGGCTCAAAGGGCGGCTCTACCGGGTCCGCTACCAGGATTCGCCCCGGGCCCCCCGGTTCGACCTCGCCGCCGAGTCCGACGACCAACTGATCGGACGGCTCCGGAGCCCGAACGTCTACTACCGCGAGGCCGCCGCGCAACTCCTCCGCGAGCGAGATTCCGGCCCTGCTCGACCCAAGCTCGAAAGCCTGGCGCTCGATCCGACCGCCCCCCGGAAAGCCCGGATGCAGGCCCTCTTCGCCTTGGTCGGGACCGGCCGGCTCGACCCGAGCTTCCACGCCCGACTCCTGGGCCACGCCGATCCCGTCGTCCGCGCCTGGGGCGTCCGGGCCGCCGGCAACTCGCGCAAGGTCGCGCCGGAGGTCCGCTCGAAGGTCCTGGCGATGGCGGGCGACGAGGCGGCGGAGGTCGGGGTCCAGGTCGCGATCGCGAGCCGGAAGCTCGAAGGCGTCGACCCGCTGCCGACCCTCGTTGCCGTCGTCGATCGGGCCCGGACCGACCCGATCCTCGCTCCGATCGTCTGGGAGAACTTGCACCCAATCCTGGATTCCCGAGGTGCCGACTTCGTCGCCCTGGTCTCGAAGGTCGACCTCGCCCGCTCGGCCCAACTGGCGGCGATCCTGCCGAGGGCGGTCGACAGGCTCTTGGGCGGGACCCGGCCCCAACCCGCGCCGGCCGTCGAGCTGGTCGCCCGGATGCTCTCCGACCCGTCGCGCGACGGGGCCGAGGCCCAGGGGCGGAGGACGCTCGAAATCCTCGCGGATCGGCTCCAGCCCGGTGCGCTGGCGGAGCCTCGCCGCGCGGAACTTCGCGACCTCCTCAAGCCGGTCCTCGCGCCGATCCTGGTTGGCGACCCCGATCGAACCTGGGCGCTCGACGCCGCGATGGTGGCCGTCACCTGGGGCGACCCGGCCGCGACCGGGTTGGCCCGGGAGGTCGTCGAGTCGCCCGGGGTCGACGAGCCCAAGCGGCTCCGCGCCCTCAATGCCCTGGTTGGCACCGGCGACCCGACGCTCGTCGAGTCCCTCCGGCCGCTGCTGACCGACCGCCAGGCGGGGTCGACCCGGTTCCGCGGCGAGTTGCTCGCCGCGCTCGGCCGGCTCGACTCGCCCCGGGTCGCCCCGGTCGTCCTGGCGGCCTACCCCCGCCTCGAAGCCGACCTCCAGCCCAGGGCGGTCGAGCTGCTCACCCAGCGCCCCGCCTGGTCCGGGCCGCTCCTCGACGCGATCGGCCGGAACGACGTGCTGGCCTCCGCCCTCAATGTCAATCAGGTGCGGAAGCTGGCCGCTAGCCGGGATCGCGACATCGCCGCGCGGGTCAAGGCGATCTTCGGGACCGTCCGGGAGTCGCGGAACCCCGACCGCGAGCGGGTCATCGAGACGATGAAGGCATTCCTCAACGACGCCCAGGGCGACCCGGCCGCCGGGGCCGTCGTCTTCCGGAACGTCTGCGCCCAGTGCCACAAGCTCAACGGCGAAGGCCAGGAAGTCGGGCCCGACATCACCCTGAATGGCCGGGGGTCGTACGACCAACTCCTCTCCAACGTCTTCGACCCCAGCCTCGTGATCGGCCCCGCCTTCCAGGCAACGACGGTCGCCACCTCCGACGGTCGGGTCCTCACCGGCTTGGTCGTCGAAGACAGCCCGCAGCGGGTCATCCTCAAGCTCCAGGGAGGCAAGGTCGAGACGATTCCGAGGGCCGCGATCGACGAGTCGAAGCTGAGCCCGCTCTCGCTCATGCCCGAAGGGATCGAGGCGCAGCTCCGGCCCCGCGAGGTTGCCGACCTTTTCGCCTTCATCACCCTCGAAAACCCCCCCGAGGCCCGGACCGTCCCCGGCACTCCGAAAGGAATCCGCAGATGAGGGGTCGTCGCAGCGAGGCGGTCAGGCGGGCGAAAGGCCGTCGGCGAGCGTCGGCGCCGGGCTGCCCGCCGGCCTCGCCGCGGCCAAGGCGTCGGATACCACGTTCTCGAGGACGGCGATGTAGCCCAGGAATCGCCGCCGGCCCTCTACGGTGAGCCGGCAGATCGTCTGAGGGCGATTCTTCTGGAGCCCCTTGCAGACCTCGACGAGCCCGGCCTCGTGGAGGACCTGGAGATGCCGGCTGAGGTTGCCGTCGGTCAGGGAGCAAAGCTCCTTGAGGTCGTTGAACAGCAAACCTTTGGAATTTGCGACCAGCGACGTGAGGATGCCGAGCCGGGCCTTCTCGTGGATGATCCGTTCCAGCCCGTCGTACGCGAATCGCCCCGAGGCGTCCGCAGGAAGCCTATTGGTGTCCATGATCCCGCTCCAGCGTGCGGTAGAGCACGACGGCCGAGAGCATCTGGCCGCCACCGAACGGGATGCCCATCGCCCAAGGAGAGAGGGCCCGGTCGCCTTGGGCGAGCGTCAGGCAGGCAAGCCCGGCGAGCAGATAATACAAGCCCAGGCCATAAGTCGCCCGCGGCAGGAGCCGGCACGAGGCGAAGATCCCGAGGCTGAACAAGATCGACCAGAGCCCCGGGAGCATCCAGGCCACGCCGTCGGCATGGCGGACGACCACGAACGTCAACAACGACCCCGCCACCAGACAAGGCACGAATTGCTCGACCGCCTGCCGGGTCAGCTCACGCGACCACCGAGGCGACCGCCGCGCCCGGAACACCACCTCCGAGCCCGCCGCGCCCAGCCCGAGGATCGCCGCGCCGATCCAGAGCGAGAGATAGGCCGGCAGATGCCGGAGCGGGTCGGGGAGCCAGGCCAGTTGCACACCGGCCACGACCCAGGCCAGGGCTCCCGAGAAGGCGACCGGGAGGGCCCGATAGCCCCGGAAGACCTCCGTCCGCGCCATCTGCTGGCGGATCTCCGAGATCTGGATCAGGGCGTCGCGAAGATCCATCCCTCGCCCCCTCGGTTGCACTCGATCCTGAACCCCGGCGACAACCTCTTAGCTTTGTAAAGTAAAGCCTTCGCGACGCCCCGTCAATCATCCCCTCGTCCAGGGCCGGCGTCCGAACGGCATCTCGGACGAACCGAACGGACTCGCCGCATGTTCGCCTCGCTGGTCGGGTCACCCATCCCGCTCGGATCTTTCACCAAGGCGATCCCACCCGAGAGCCGACGATCTGCTGGACCATCATCAGGACGACAAGCCATCCCATCAAGGCGACGACCATTTGCGAGAGGTTGACCAGGATCAGACGTCGGCGATCGCGGCCCACCGACATGACGCCGCTCTTGAGGGTGATCGCGAGGCCGATCGACAGGAGCGCCAAGATGCTCAGGACGATGGCGATATCTTTCAGGTGGTACGCCACGATCATGACCGTTTCCCCGACTCTCCCGAACGAGTCTTCGAGTACTTGAGCCGTTTCGAAGCAAATCGGGGGCCAGATCCGGTATCCCCGGACCAACCGTCCGCTGTACCTGAAAAAGCGGAGTGCACGAGAAGGGGATCGGGTCGACGGCGTTGGCCGGACGTTTGCCGAGGGCATCTCGGGTCATCAGGCGGTCGATCCAGCCTGGTCGTCCGGGGGGAGCGCGAACAGCCGCCGGGCGTTCGCGGTGGTCGCCCGGGCGAGGTCTTCCAGGCTCAGGCCGCGGATCTCCGCCAGCCGGGCCGCGGTGACGGCGACCCGGGCCGGTTCGTTGTCGCGGCCCCGGAACGGATGAGGGCTGAGGTAGGGCGAGTCGGTCTCGACGAGCAGGCGATCGAGCGGGACCCGGCGGGCGGCCTCGCGGAGCGGGTCGAGGGCCTTGTTGGCGAAGGTGATCAACCCGGCGAACGAGACGCACAGGCCCAGTTCGAGGATTTCTTCGGCCTCGTCCCACGTACCGGTGAACGAGTGCAGCACGCCCTTGACCGGCCGCCCGAGCCGCGAGAGCTGGTCGACGATGTCGCGATGGCAGTCCCGCGAGTGGATGATGACGGGACGCCGGATGGCGGCGGCCAGCGCGAGGTGGCGGCCGAAATACTCCTGCTGGAGGTCAAAGGGCGTGCGGTCCCAGTGCCGGTCCAACCCGGTCTCGCCGATCGCGACGACCCCCGGCCCGTCGGCGAGGGCGACCACGCGGTCCCAGTCGCCGGGCTCGGCCTCGGCGGCCTCGTTCGGGTGGATGCCGACGGCGGCGAAGGCCCCCGGATGCTCGCGGGCGATCGCCGCGACCGAGGCGCCGTCGGCGGCCGTGGTCGCCACCGCCACCACTTGGCCGACGCCGGCCGTCCGGGCCGCTTCGAGGACCTCGACCAGCCGCGACCGGAGTCGGCGATCGTCGAGGTGGGCGTGCGTATCCACCAGCGTGGGAGGCCGGCTCATGGCTGGTCGTCCCCCTCCGCCCCGGCTCCTTCGGCCCGAAGAAGCGGGGGCTCCTCGAAGTAGCCGATCAATTCGAGGCGATACCCCGTGACCCGGAAGCCGCGATGGCGGAGCCGAGGGCCGAGATCGGGGTCGATCTTGGCGATGAGGTCGGCGTCGTACCGCGTGGCGAGGTCCTCGACGGTCCCCGATCGGAGGCATCGCAGGTGATAATGATGATCGCCCCGGCCGTCGTATCGAGCCGAGCCGCCGTCGCCCAGGAGCTTCGACACCAGGCCGCTCCCCACCAGCGCCTCCAGCGACTTGTAGACGGTAGCCAAGCTGATGGTGGGGACATCCGACTTGACCCGTCGGTACACTTCCTCGGCGGTGGGGTGATGGTCGGCGCCGAGGAGCATGTCGTAGACGGCCACCCGCTGGCGGGTGAGCCGGAGGCCGGCCGCGCCGAGGGTGGCGCGGAGGTCGGTCGATATCGGGGCCCCCGGATCGCTCGCTCCGTCCATAACGACCGCCGTCCCCTGGGATGATCGCACGCCGGAGGCCCGGGCGGCCGGCCGCGCGTCGCATTCTCCCCCATTGTTCGGTCGCTTGACAGTCGTGTCAACTCGCGGTTAGACTCGACTTTGGGGCCGTAATCCGATACGGCAGGCGCGGACGTCGGGTCGTGTGCGACGCGAAGATCCCTCCAATCGTCATTGGATGCCCGGATCGGACGTCGCCCAGATCGGAACGTGGCGGGATATCACCGGGGACGCGCCTGTCTCGGGCGCGGCCCCCCGGTCCTATTGCCGATCCGTCTGGCATCTCGCCCTGTGTCGTTCCGCCTCGGAGGGTTTCATGAGCGTCGATCTGGTCCGCATCGTCGACAGCATCCACCGCGACAAGAACATCCCCAAGGATGTCTTGTTCGAAGGGATCGAGTCGGCCTTGGCCACGGCGGCCAAGAAGCACTTCCCCGACGCCGAAGAAATCCTGGTCACGATCGACCCCGAGACGGGCAAGATCAGCACCACGACCGATGGTAAGGCGGTGATCCCGCCCGACTTCGGCCGGATCGCCGCCCAGACGGCCAAGCAAGTCATCATCCAGAAGATCCGCGAGGCCGAGCGCGACAGCCTCTTCGACGAGTTCGAAGACCAGCGCGGCGACCTGATCACCGGGACCGTCCAGCGGTTCGAGGGCGGGGCCGTCACCGTCAACCTCGGCAAGACCGATGCCCTCCTCCCCCGGAGCGAGCAGATCCCCGGCGAGAGCCACCACCCCGGCGAACGCGTCCGCGCCGTGATCCTCGACGTCCGCAAGGTCGGCCAGCGGGTCAAGATCATCCTCAGCCGGACCCACCCCGACTTCGTCCGCCGCCTCTTCGAACTCGAGATCCCCGAGATCGCCGACCAGATCATCTCGATCCGCGCGTTGGCCCGCGAGGCGGGTTATCGCTCGAAGGTCGCCGTCACCTCGATCGACACGAAGGTCGACGCGGTCGGGGCCTGCGTGGGCGTCCGGGGGACCCGGATCAAGAACATCGTCGACGAGCTGGGCGGCGAGCGGATCGACATCGTCCGCTGGAACGAGTCGCTCCAGGTCCTCATCCCCAACGCGCTCCAGCCCGCCGAGATCGACGAGGTCATGCTCTGCCAGCTCCTCGGCCGGGCGATCGTCCTGGTCCGCGAAGACCAGCTCTCGCTGGCCATCGGCCGCCGCGGCCAGAACGTCCGGCTGGCCTCGAAGCTCGTGGGCTGGGACATCGAGATCATGACCAGCGAGGAGCTGGACGAGCTGATCGAGAAGGCCGTCGGCGTCTTCACCCGGATCGAGGGGGTCGACACCGTCCTCGCCGAGAAGCTCGTCGAGCAGGGAATCCTCAGCTACGACGACCTTTCGGTCATGGAGATCGTCGACCTCGTGAACACGATCGAGGGTCTCGACGAAGAACAGGCGATGGCCGTCGTCGCCCGGGCCGAGGTCTTGGCCGAGGAGCAGGTCGACGACATGCCCCGCCGCAAGGGGGGCCGCCCGGCCCCGCAACCCCAGACCGCTGTGGTCGGGCCGGCCGCCGAGGTCGAGCCGTCGGCCGAAGGGGAATCGCCGGACGACCAGGCCCCCCGGCCTACCATGGACGACCTGTTCCCGGAAGACGCCGACGAGACCGCGAGCCCGGAGAGGCCGGAGGACGCCGACCCGGCCGAGGAGGAAGAGGTCGAGGAGGAAGAGGTCGAGGAGGGGGGGGCGGACGAGGAGTTCCGCGACCTGGCGATTGCCGCCGAGTCCTTCGCCGATCCCGACCCGGAGATCACCTCGGCGCCCAGCGACGAGGACCAGTCCGAGACCGAGAAGATCGTGACCGAGGCCGTCGAGGCGGGTGCCTCGCCGGCCGAAGTCGAGGCCAACCTTGCGGGCGAGGGGCCCAACGTCCCCCCCCTGCCTCCCACCGAACCGTTCTCGACCGACGAGGCCGAGGATCGAGAGCCGGAAATGCAGAAACCATGAGGCCCCGACGGGGCTACAACCCGCCGACCGATCGCGCCGCGTTCGCCGACTCGACCCCCTGAACCGCCCCCGCCCCGGCCCGATCTGGGCGGCGGGTGCGGAGGGTGGCCCCGGAGAAATGGCCTTGGCACGACCGGTCGGGAATGTCCAGAATACCGATCGGTCGAGCCCGGCCCTCACCGGCCGGCCGGATTTCCAGGAGGAGTCGCCGTTGTCCACGCGCGTCCACGAGTTGGCGAAAGAATTAGGCCTGAAGAGTCAGGAACTGCTCGACCGCATCCAGGGATGGGGGCTGGACATCAAGCCCAGCATCTTCGCGGGCCTGTTGCCCGATCAGGTCGATCGCATCAAGGGGCTGATGACCGGTCCTGCCGAGCCGGCCGCCACCCCGGTCGCCCAACCGTCGGCGCGTCCTAGCCCCACTCCACCGGAGACGCCCGCCATCAGCCCCACTGCCCCCGTGGCGAAGAGGCCCGTGCCGCCCCCGACGGCGGCCGAGGACGCCACGCCGAATCCTGCCTCGCCCTCGGTCGCCGCGCCAACTCCCGCGCAGCAGGCCACCCCCGCCCCGACCCTGGCCGCCACCCCCCCGCCGCCGACCAAGCCCGCCCCGGACGGGCCGGCCTCGGTCGCGACGTCGAACGCCGGGACCCAGGCCGCGGAGCCGAAGCCGACGGCGGCATCGGCACCCACCCCGGCCCCGGTTACCCGGCCGACGGCGGTGCCAGCACCGGCGGCGGCGGCCCCGGCCCCGGCCCCGGCCGGCCCCCGATCCGGCGGCCTGAGCGCCCCCCCTCGGCTGGGGAGCGGCGGCGGCCCGCTGTCGAGGCATACGCCCCATCGGAGCGGGCCCGGCGGCCTGGAGCAGGGGGCTCAGCCGACCCAGCAGGTTCAGCAGCCCCGACCGCCCGCACCCGGGCAAGGGGCCACCCAGTCGGCCCGCGTCGGGCTCCGCCCGAACCCGGTGTCGCCCCCGCCGCTGAAGCCGAGCGATTACATCTCGCCGACCGGCGTCCGGACCTCCTACAACCGCCCCGGGGGCTCCTCCGGGCAGGGCGACTCGGGCGGCCGTCTCGGCGACGGCCCGCGGCGCGAGGCGCTGCCCGGCGGCCCCTCGCGGCGTCCCCTACCTCCCGTGGCCGCGACCCCGCAAGGTCAGGCCCCGGTCCGTCGCCCCGACGGCCCTCGCCCCGGCGGCGGAGGCGGGGCCGGCGGCCCCGCCGCCCCGACCCAGCGCCCCGAGCGTCGCTTCACCCCCGAAGAGATGCGGCGGATGATGCAGTCGGGCCAGATCGGCGGGACCGAAGCCCCGCCGGTCCCCGGCCGCGGCCCGGCCGTCGGCCGCCCCGGCGGGCCGGGCGTCGGCCGCCCCGGCGGCCCGTCCGCCTCGCCTCGGTTCATCGCCCCGCCCGCCCCCGGGCAGCAGGCCCGAGGCTCGGCCGGGCCGGGTGCCCTCGGCCTCCGTCGTCCCGGCGGCGCCCCCGGGCCCATCGCCCCACCCCCGCTCGTCGCGCCGACGACCGACGAAGAAGAGGAGAAGAAGAAGGCCGCCGGGCGGCTTGGCACCCCCGCCGATCGCGCGGGCCGTCGCGCCAAACGCAACGAGCGGGCGAACGAACGGCGGATCTCCTCCCCCTTGCCCGCCTCGGTCTTGACCGGCGAGGGGGGCGAAGAAGAGGGACGCGGGCGTCGCGGCGGCCGCAAGGGGCACAAGGTCGGCCGGGGCCAGCCGGCCCTCGTGCGCAAGAGCCACGCCGACATCGAGCCGCCGATCTCCGTCCGGAGCCTTTCGGAGGCCATCGGGGTCCGGGCGAATGACCTGATCCGGCGGATGATGAACAGCATGGGCCAGATGATCACCATCAACGCCTCGCTCGACGACGAGGCGGCGCAGATGCTCGCCCTGGAGTTCGGCGTCGAGTTGAACGTGGTCCACGAGCGGACCGCCGAGGACGACCTCTTCGACGAGTTCGAGAGCCGCGACAACAACGAAGAGGACGCGGTCGGGCTGGTCGCCCGCCCGCCGATCATCACCATCCTCGGCCACGTCGACCACGGCAAGACGTCGCTGCTCGACAAGATCCGCAACGCCCACGTCGTGGACACCGAGAGCGGCGGCATCACCCAGCACATCGGCGCCTATCAGGTCGTCCAGGACGGCAAGACGATCACCTTCGTCGACACCCCGGGCCACGAGGCGTTCACCGCCATGAGGGCCCGCGGGGCGAATGTGACCGACATCGTCGTCCTCGTCGTCGCCGCCGACGACGGCGTGATGCCCCAGACCCAGGAGGCCATCGCGCACGCCAAGGCCGCCGACGTGCCGATCGTCATCGCGCTCAACAAGATCGACCTCCCCAACGTCAACCTCAACAAGATCTACGGCGAGCTGTCCCAGCAGGACCTGGCCCCCGAAGAGTACGGCGGCGACACGCCGGTCGTGAAGACCTCGGCGCTGACCGGCAAGGGGATTCCCGAGCTGCTCGAGATGCTCGGGGTCGTGGCCGAGCTGCGTTGCGACCTCCGGGCCAACCCCGGCCGGCCGGCGACGGGCACCTGCCTCGAATCCTCGATCTCCGAGGGCCGCGGCGTGGTGGCGACCGTCCTCGTCCAGGACGGGACGCTCAAGGTCGGCGACGCGATCGTCTGCGGCGACGGCTTCGGCCGCGTCCGGGCGCTCTTCGACGACAAGGGGCGGTCGGTCCTCGAGGCCGGCCCGTCGATGCCGGTCGAGGTCTCCGGGCTCGACGCCGTGCCGACGGCCGGCGAGAAGTTCGCCGTCATCGACGACATCACCCGGGCCCGCGAGATCGTCGACATCCGCCGCGGCCGGACCCGCGGCGTCGCCCTCGGCGAGCGGCAGTCGATCACGCTGGAGAACCTCTACAGCAAGATGGCCGAGCAGAAGATCAAGAACCTCAACCTGATCCTCAAGGCCGACGTCCAGGGCTCGCTCGAGGCGCTCCTCAAGGAGCTGGAGAAGCTCGAGAACCCCGAGGTCCCCATCCGCGTCCTGCTCAAGGGCGTCGGCGGGATCTCGGAGAGCGACATCCTCCTGGCCGACGCGTCGCAGGCGATCGTGATCGGGTTCCGCGTCGCCCCCGAGGACCGCGCCGTGACCCTGGCCGATGAGAAGAAGATCGACATCCGTCGGTACGACATCATCTACCAGGTGACCGACGAGATCAAGAAGGCCGTCGAGGGGATGCTCGTCCCCGAGATCAAGGAGGTCCACCTCGGCCGCGCCGTGGTCCGCCAGACCTTCAAGATCTCCAAGATCGGGACCGTCGCCGGCTGCTTCGTGACCCAGGGGGTGATCGAGCGGGCGGCCAAGGCCCGGATCATCCGCGAGGGCCGCGAGATCTACAAGGGCTCGCTCGAGGCGCTCAAGCGGTTCAAGGACGACGCCAAGGAGGTCCGCGAGGGCTTCGAGTGCGGCATCAAGATCGTCAACTTCGACGACCTCAAGACCGACGACATCATCGAGGCCTACCGGATCGACATCATCCGGCGGACCCTCTGATCCGAGCCGCCGGGCGGGGCGGGGAGGCCCGCGCCTCCCCGCCCCGGCCCCCTTTGCTGCTTCCCCCCCGACGGTGGCCCGATGTACCTGGCGATGCTCCGGATCGAGGTCCGAATCGGCCGGGGCTTCCGGGCCAAGCGGCGGGTCGTCCGGGCGATGGTCGACAAGATCCATCGCCATTTCAACGTCTCGGTGGCCGAGGTCGACCGCTCGGGCCACCCTTCGGAGAGCGTCCTCGGGGTGGTCGTGATCGCGTCCGGCCGCCGCGAGGCTCGCGAGATCCTCGACCGCGTGGCCGAGGCCGTCGCGGCCCATCCCCGGGCCGAAATCTCCGGGATCAAGCGGACCGAACTCTGAGGCGTCGGGCCTCGCCCGCGACCGGCCAGGCCGGGCCCGCCCCATCAACCCGCGAGGTATCCGACCCATGCCGTCCCACCGAAGCTTGCGGGTGGCCGAGGCGATCCGGGAAGTCGTGTCGTCGTCCATCCTCTTCGAGGTGTCCGACCCCCGCGTGACCGGGATCACGGTGCTCCGCTCCGAGGTGTCCGGCGACCTCCGCAACGCGACGGTCTACGTCTCGATCATGGGGACCGACCCCGAGCAGGCCCTGGCCATGAAGGGACTCCAGAGCGCCTCGGGATTCCTCCAGGCCAAGGTCGCCGCCCGGCTCCAGACCCGGACCACCCCCCACCTGACGTTCAAGCGGGACGTCGGCGTGAAGCGATCGATCGAGATGTCGAAGCTGATCGGCGAGGCCCTGGCCGACGACCGCAAGGACCAGGCCGGGCCCGTCGACCCCGAGGAGGTCGCCGACGAGTGAACGAGCGGCCGGCCGGGTGGCCGTCGCCTCGTCGCGATCGGCCCTGACTGGACTGGCCCGGCCCGCCGTCGCGAATCGTCCGCCCGCAACCGCCTGGAGCCCGACCCGGTTCGGCGAAACCATTTCACCCCACACACCGCCCGCGAACGTCCAAGCCCATGGCCACAACGAGCAAAGCCCAGTTCCTCACCGAAGTCCACGCCCTGCTCAAGAAGCGGTACAAGGTGGAGCCGTCGGCCGAGAAGATGTCGATCCTCGAATCGGTCGTCTACGCCATCGCCCACGAGGATTCGACCCGGGACCAGGCCAACCAGGCCCTCTCCCGCTTCAAGGACGACTTCTTCGACTGGAACGAGGTCCGGGTCAGCACCCTCGAAGAGATCCAGGGGGTGCTCGCCGGGATCCCCGACACCGAGTCGCGGGCCTTCCGGATCCGCCGGTTCCTCCGCCAGCTCTTCGAGAAGACCTACGGCTTCTCGCTCGACGCCCTGGCCAAGAAGCCCCAGAAGGAGGCGCTCAAGGCGCTCGAGGAATACGAGGCCCTGGCGTCCGACTACGTCGCGGCCACCGTCACCCGCCTGGCCCTGGCTGGCCACGCGATCCCGGTGGACGCCCCGGCGCTGCGGGCGCTCCGCCGACTCGGCGTGGCCGACGAGGAGGCCGACATCCCGTCCCTCCGCGGCGTCCTCGAGCGGGCCGTGCCGAAGAACCGGGGGGCGGAGTTCGTCGAGCTGATCGAGCAGCTGGCCCACGATACGTGCGTCGAAGGGGAGCCCGACTGCCCCCGCTGCGAGCTGAAGAAGATCTGCCCGACCGGCCTCGCCTACAAGCCGCCGGGCGTCGCCGCCAAGCCCGCCGCCAAGGGGAAGCCCGGCAAGGCGAGGCCGACCGACTGACGAGAATCCGCGACGGACGGGCGTAGACGATCGGCCACCTACGCCTACAATCCGGGGGCACGGTCGGCTATCTTCTCATGAAGATGGCAGATCGATGAAGACCTGCACCGTTTCCACACCCAGGGAGATTGTCATGCGCAAGTTCTTCGCCGTCGCCGCCCTCGTCGCGCTCGCCTCCCCCGCGTTCGCCGCCGAGAAGGACATCGTCGACACCGCCGTCGCCGCCGGCTCGTTCAAGACCCTGGTCGCCGCCGTCAAGGCCGCCGGCTTGGTCGACACCCTCAAGGGAGATGGGCCGTTCACCGTCCTGGCACCGACCGACGAGGCTTTCGCCAAGCTCCCCGCCGGCACCGTCGAGACGCTGCTCAAGCCCGAGAACAAGGCCAAGCTCGTCGCCATCCTGACCTACCACGTCATCCCCGCCAAGGCGATGGCCGCCGACGTCGTCAAGCTCGACGGCAAGTCGGTCAAGACCGTCGAGGGGTCGTCGGTCAAGATCGACGTCGAGGGCAAGACCGTCATGGTCAATGACGCCAAGGTCACCAAGACCGACATCGCCTGCACCAACGGCGTGATCCACGTCATCGACACCGTGATCATGCCCCCCGCCAAGAAGTAAGCACTCAGCCCGCCCCGAATAGCCTCGCCCCTTGCGGTGATCACCTGTCGACGACGCCCGACTCGAACCGAGCCGGGCGTTGTCGTTTCGAATGCCGGGCGTCCACCTTCCCCCGTGACTTCGGACCGCCATCAGGTCGTGCGATGCCTCGCGAGGTGGGCAGGTCGCCCGTCGAGATCCCGGCGACATCCGGGTCGAAGTCGCCACGAATTTGCGTCGCGGCGGCCGCGTGAAGTCGGCGGTCGCGCGACCTTGGCAGGCCCTCTCCGGTCGTGCTAGGATGAAAATTTAGGGGATCGGTCGGGCGTGGACGTTCGACTCCTCCCCTTCGAACCGAGACGCCGAGGGTCCCCGGGAGCCTCGGACAGTTGACGGTCCACTTGCCGGGCATCACGAGGCCGGCCGATCGGCCCTTTGCCCCGACGCCCGGCCGAGGAGACGCGATCATGGTCGGTCCGTTCCGCCGAAGGTTGATCCTGCTCTGTCTCGGGGGGGCCTCGCTGCTCCACGCCCCGGCCCGGGCCGATGACCCTGCGACCAAGCAGCCTTCGGCCCCCGCCGACCCGACCCGCCTCGCCCCCGCCGACTTCGCCCTGCCCGGCGAAGACCCGCCCCGCGCCTTCGTGCCGGCGAGGCCGAGATCGGTCGAGGAACAGCGGCGGGTCGAGTCGCTCCGTTACTATGCGGCGGCCCGGGCCCTCGAAGATCTCCGCCAACTCCCGGACGCGATCAAGACGCTGGAGAAGGCGCTGGCGAGCGACCCGGATTCGGTCCCGGTCCTGCGCCGCCTGAGCCGGCTCAACTTCGCGCTCGGACGCGAGGCCTCGGCGGTCGCCAGCAGTCGTCGGGCCATCGCCATCGACCCCGGTGATGTCGAGACGTTGGCCTTGCTCACCGACCATTACAAGGACGACCTGCCCGCCGCCGAGGCGATGCTCAAGGAGGTCGCGACCAACCCCAAGCTCGACCGGAACTCCGTCGGCGGCCTCTATGTCGAGTTCGAGCTGGGCAATATCTACGAGATCACCCTGCGGTTCGACAAGGCCGCCGCCGCCTTCGCCAAGGTCGTCGATGCGCTCGACGAGAAGTCCAACGCCCGACTCTCCCCGGCCGATCTTCGCCGGTTCCTCGGGGCCGACGAGGCCCAGACCTATCTCCGCTTCGGCCGGGTCTTCCTCCAGGCGAAGAAGACCGACCTGGCCATCAAGGCCCTCAAGCGTGGGTTGGTCTACGAGCCCGACGAGCCGCTGCTCCTGCTCTCGCTCTCGCAGACCTACCAGGAGGCCGGGCGGGGCGAAGAGGCGCTGATCTACGTCGAGAAGTTCCTCAAGCGTCAACCTCGCGGTCGCGAGACCTACGACCTGCTCGTGAAGATCCTGACCGCCCTGAAGCGGGAGGGCGAGATCATCCCCCGGCTGGAGAAATACGCCGAGGCGGACCCGAAGAACGTCCCGCTCCAGTACGCCCTGGCCGATCGCTACAAGGCGGCCGGTCAACTGGACAAGGCGAAGGCGATCTACAACGTCTTCCTCGCCGAGCAGCGCGACACCCAGGACTTCGCCGAGACCTTCCCCCGATTGGTCAAGGAGCGGAAGACCGAGGAGCTGCTCATCCTCCTGGTCAAGGTGACGGCCCGGCTCAAGCGGCTCGACCCGGTCAAGTCGCAGATCGAGGAGCTGGTCAAGGACCCCGCCTATACCGATGAGGTCCTCGACGCCGGCCTCAAGATGATCTCCGCATCGCCCCCCGGGCTCGAGCCGCAGGAGGGATGGGGCGTCCTGGTCAACGTCGCCAACGAGGGGAAGCGGCTCGACAAGCTGGCCGCCCTCTGGCGATGGTCGCTGAACCGCATGCCGAACCCGATCATCTATCGCGAGCTGATCTTCACCCTCTCCGACCTCACGCGTTACGCCGAGGCCGAGGCGACGCTCAAGGAACTGTTCGAGAAGTTCAACGACGAGCGGAATACCCGCAACCTCATCCTCCTGGCCCAGCTCCAGGCCCGCGCGGACAAGACCGAGGATGCGATCGCGTCGGTCCGGCAGGCCCTCAAGCAAGAGCCCAACGACACCGACGCCATCCGGACCCTCGCCTTCTTGCTCAACCAGGCCGGCAAGGGGGACGAGGCGATCGAGACCCTCCGCGGGGTCCTCAAGCTCGACGCGGCCAACCCCGACCTCAACTCGCTGCTCGGCAGCTTCCTGGTCCAGGCGGGCAAGAACGACGAGGCGGTCGCCCTGTTCAAAGGTTTGCTCGAGAAGTTCCCCAACAGCGACGAGATCGTCAAGGTTGCCCGGTCCAACCTCTCGACCATCTATACCGGCCTGGGCGACTTCGCCAAGGGCGAGGCCGAGTTGGAGATCCTCTTCGCCAAGACCCCCGATGATCCCGGCGTCAACAACGACCTCGGCTACCTCTACGCCGATCAGGGCAAGAACCTCGAGAAAGCCGAGGGGATGATACGCAAGGCGCTCGCGGAGGACCCCGACAACTACGCCTATCTCGATAGCCTGGGCTGGGTCCTCTTCAAGCGGGGCAAGGTCGAGCAGGCCCGGGGCGAACTCGAGAAGGCGAGCAATGATTCGCGCGCCGACTCGACGATCCCCGACCACCTTGGCGACGTCTATTTCCAGCTCCAGGAGCACGCCAAGGCGAAGTCGGCCTGGGAGAAGGCCCTGAAGCTTGCGGGCCAGTCCAAGCCGTCCGACAAGCGCATCCCCGACATCCGCAAGAAGATCCAATCGCTCCAGAAGCTCGACCCGTCGCCCAGGCCTCCGGGCGGCAACAGCCCCTGATCGCCCGCGGAGCGATCCCCATTCGTCTCGATCGTCGACCGACGGAGCGGGGCATCCGGCCCGGCCGGCTCGTCCCGCGAGACCCCACGACTGACCCGGAGTTGGACGGAATCATGGCAGGGCATTCCCACTCGGCGAACATCGCGCATCGCAAAGGGGCCGTGGACGCCAAGCGCGGCAAGCTCTTCAGCAAGCTCTGCCGCAAGATCTTCGTCGCCGCCAAGAACGGCGGCGGCGACCCCGACATGAACCTCAAGCTCCGGTACGCGATCGACAAGGCGCGGTCGTATAGCTGCCCCAAGGACAACATCGAGCGGGCGATCAAGAAGGGCACGGGCGAGCTGGGGGCGGAGAATTACGAGGAGGTCACCTACGAAGCCTACGGGCCCGGCGGGGTGGCCGTCCTCTGCGAAGTCCTGACCGACAACCGCAACCGGACCGCCGGCGACCTCCGCAAGGCCTTCGAGATCTGCGGCGGCAACCTCGGGTCGACCGGGTGCGTCAGCTACCTGTTCGAGTTCAAGGGGTTGTTCGTCATCGAGGCGAAGACGGTCGCCGAGGATCGGCTCATGGAGGTCGCCCTCGAAGTGGGTGCCGACGACGTCAAGCAGGTCGACGACTACTTCGAGGTCACCTGCGACCCCAAGGCGTTCGAGTCGGTCCGCAAGGCCCTCGAAGCGAACAAGATCGCCACCGAGAGCGCCGACACGAGCTACCTGCCGACCAACTACGTCGCCCTCGACGCCGACCACGGCAAGCGGATGCTCCGACTCCGCGACCTCCTCGACGAGAACGAGGACGTCCAGAACATCTACGACAACGCCGAGGTCCCCGAAGAACTGGTCCAGGCCTGAACCTCGGCCTCGCCCCGTCCGGATCCTGGCGGGGCGAGGCAGGGCGGTCGTCTAGGGTGGGGACCGGCGCACGAGCCCGAAGAACAGCGTCCCGAGGCCCTCATGCGCGATTCGGAGCGTCCGGATGGGCGTGACCGGGCAGGAGATCGAGACCCGCGGTTGAGCCTCGACTTCGAGCGGGCCTTGAGGCTCGAGGCGGTCGCCCATCGCGACCAGGTTCGCAAGGGGAGCGGCGTCCCCTACATCGAGCATCCCCTGGCCGTCGCCCTGATCCTCGACCGTGCGGCCTTCACCGAAGACGTCGTCATCGCCGGGTTGCTCCACGACGTCGTCGAGGACACCGAAGTGACACTGGAACAGATCCGGTCCGAGTTCGGCGATCGGGTCGCGGAGACGGTGGCGGTCTGCTCCGAGACGAAGCTCGACGACCGGGGCGAGAAGCGACCTTGGATCGACCGCAAGCGTGACCACCTCGCCGCGATCGCCGACGCCACCGAGGCGGCCCGGGCCGTGGTCCTGGCCGACAAATACCACAACCTCCTGAGCATCCGCCTCGACCTCGACGAGGGCCGATCCGTCTGGGACACCTTCCATGCCGATCGCGACCTCGTGCTTTGGTACTACCGTGAAATGATCCATTTGTGTCGATCCGATAACGGAAGCCTTTCCGGGCTCGCGGACGCCTGCCAGGATCTGCTGACCCTCGTCGCATCCCGACCGGCGGAAAATCGAGGAACCGGGCCGAAAGAGGGTTGATGCTCGCGGATTGCCGGCTTATAGTTAGCCTGTCGGCTCGGTCTCACCCCCGACCGACGCGTGTCGCACGAGCGTGGTGCGACAGGATCAGGCCCCGTCTTGCCCGAGGCTGGACTCCCGCGGGACCGGGAAGGCCCTTATTGAATAGGAGGTGATCGAGTGTGTAGTGATAACCAGAGGCGGCTCGCCTAAGGCAGCCGACGGGTTGCCCGTCGGGCAGCCGCATCTTCTGATTGATCTGAGAAGATCGCGGGGCCAGGCCCGATCCAATTCGGGCCTGGCTTCTTATGACTTCGCTCGTTTGTCTCAACTTTGGAATCCATCACCTTGGCCCTTCTCGTCGCATCCAACTCGTTCGCTGACCTTCGGGAGTGGTCCTGGTCATTTACCAGGTTCGCGACGAACCGTCACCGGGCTGGGTGCGGAGTTTAACTTCCTTCGCTTCGACTCCCAGATGGATATCACCAGCCCCGTGACCTGAGCAGGTCCCGGGGTTTTTTCGTTTTTCGATCGCATTCACCCTCCACCACGCTCGAACGAAAACGGACCCGGCTCCTGGCCGGGATCAGGAGGACGGGAACCCGTGATTGTCGTGATGAAATCGGACGCAACGCCCGAACAGGTCGACCACATGGTCGCCCAGATCCGCTCCCTGGCGATGTCGCCCCAGGTCCTGGTCGGCACCCAGCGGACGGTGATCGCCGCGATCGGCGACGAGAAGCCCGGGTTGACCGAGATGCTCGAATCCGGCGTCGGCGTGGAGAAAGTCCTGCCGATCCTCGCCCCCTACAAGCGGGCCTCCTCCGAGCTGAAATCCGAGCGGACGGTCGTGAAGGCGCGGGGCCTGGAGGTCGGCGGTCATCGCGTGGGTGTCATCGCCGGCCCCTGCTCGGTCGAGAGCGAGCACCAGATCGTCTCGCTGGCGAAGACCCTCAAGGCGCTCGGGGCCACCGGCCTCCGCGGCGGCGCCTTCAAGCCGAGGACCAGCCCCTACAGCTTTCAGGGCCACAAGGAAGACGGCCTGAAGATGCTGGCCACCGCCCGCGAGGAGACCGGCCTCGCCATCGTCACCGAGGTCATGGCCCCCGAGCATGTGCCGATGGTCGCCAGGTACGCCGACGTCCTCCAGATCGGCGCCCGGAACATGCAAAACTATCAGCTCCTCCAGGCGGTCGGCGACTCGGGCAAGCCCGCCCTGCTCAAGCGAGGCATGAGCGCGACGATCGAAGAGTTCCTGCTCGCCGCCGAGTACATCCTCGACCGGGGGAACCCCGACGTGATCCTCTGCGAACGGGGCATCCGGACCTACGAGGATCACACCCGATTCACGCTCCCGCTGGCCACCGTGCCCTACCTCCAGGACAAGAGCCACCTCCCGGTGGTCGTCGACCCTTCCCACGGCACGGGCAAGGCCAAGCTGGTCCCCCCGATGTCCCGGGCCGCCATCGCCGCGGGGGCGGACGGCCTCATCATCGAGGTCCACGACGACCCCGAGCACGCCATGAGCGACGGCTCGCAGACGATCACGCCCGCGGCGTTCGCCCTCCTGATGGCGAGTTGCCGACGGGTCGCCGAGGCGGTCGACCGATCGATGTGAGGTCGGTCGAGCCGCCTTGGGTTCGCTTTATCGGGCTCGGGCCCGGGCTCGGCGACGAGCGGTCGCCCCGAGCCCGCCCAGCAGGCCCATCCCGAGCATGAGGAGCGAGCCCGGCTCGGGGACCGACGTCAAGGCCGGGACCACGTCGGCGAGCGCTGTCCCGAGTCGGGGTTCGTCGAAGTTGGCGTGACCCGTCCAGTTCGTGGCCGAATAGGTGAGCCGCGCGAGGTCGGACGGGCTCTGGAAGGCGAGGGTTGCCAGCGAGCCGCCCGATCCCGCCGACGTGTCGTTGGTCGCGAGCGAGGTCGAGTCGAGGTCCGACTGGCTGCCCGTCTCGGCAGGGTTGACCCAGTAGGTCAGGTAGTCGGTCGAGCCGCCCTTGTAGTTGACGTCGAGCCGGGCCACCACGTCGAAGACCGCCGCGGTGTTGGTGGTCGCGCCGCCGACGAGGATCGCGTCGGAATTCGTGGCCGTGCCGCTCCGGTAGCGGATCACGAGGTCGCCGGCGTTGCTGGCGGTGCCGTGCTGCGCGAAGCCGAAGAACAGCCCTTCCGAGTTGCCCGCGGTGGTCCCGAGCAGCGGCGGCACGCTGTTGCCGAACCCCGAGAGCACATAGCCATTGGTCGTCGGCGCGGCGGTGCCGTCCTGGCTCACCAGGATGTTGAACCAGTAGGTGCTGCTCGTCGGGACCGGGTTGAGCAGCCGGCCGACGGAGCGCGTCGCGTTGTCGGCCGCGGCGCCGATCCAACTGACCTTGCCGTCCGAACTCGCGGGCTCGCCGTAGGGAGGATAGGACAGCCCCCCGGCCGTGACCTGGAAGTTCGACGTCTGCGAACCCTGGTTGTAAGGCCCGGTGGCGAACCCCGGGTTCGTCAGATTCCCCGGCTGGTTCTTCAAGGCCACGCCGGCCTGATATTGACCCATGGTCGGGTCGGACCCGATCGCGTAAGAGTCGCCCGCCGTCAGGTCGGCCAGCACGCCGGTCGACAATCCGAAGACGACGAACGCCGCGAGGAGGAGTACCCTCGTCGAGCGGGCGGGAGTCGCAAGCTTCATCGCATGGGTCTCCGTGAAAGTCGAGATTTGATCCTGGCCCAATCCATGTTTCGACCGCCGATCGCGGCGGAGACCGGTCGGTGAGATTACTCCGCGTGCATGATAGGCCTCGTTGTGGGCGAGACCGGGTCGAAATGTCCATCCGTAAGCGTTCACGAGTCGCCTTGACGGTTAGGGGGAGTGACCTGCCCCCGAATTCTGGTCCAGGGGTTATGAGAGTGCGGGATCGGGGATCGGCACGGCGTCAGCCGGGGGGAGCGAAGCGACCCCC
>JAABUX010000295.1_pt1 | contig 84710 bp, 81 predicted proteins | sample 5561851 | NCBI WGS metagenome assembly JAABUX01 (sample SAMN10711883, study PRJNA513361) | rock metagenome | isolation source: Antarctica rocks | place: Antarctica: Victoria Land, Richard Nunatak red sandstone | collected 2016-01-03 | reverse complement strand
CAGGATCCGTGCGCCCAAACGCGTCAGAATCGCTCGAAAAGAGCCGCAATTGGTCGAATTGCACGGCCCGCGGCTCCCAGAAACGTCGGGGCGCGCCGTCAACTCGCGCTTTTTCACAGGCCTGCTAATGGCGAGAATCCGGCGAGCCGGCGGTATCGGGGACGACCGCCAGGTCAGGCGCGTTTCCGATCGTGCGGCTCAGTTGGAACGTAATCTGGCGCGGTGGCGCAAAATAGAGCGTGCTGTACGCGATGCCGCCGCCGAGCGCGGGCGACGACGTGCCGAGACTGTAGGCGCCGTACGAGCGGTAAGAATCGTGGTTGAACACATTTTGGACCGCGATCGAGGCGACGAATCCCGCCTTTAACTTGAATTGCGCGTTCGCATCGAATTGGACGAAACCGGGCTCGTTGAAGGAGTTGAGCGCTCCGTAATAATCCGCGCCGAACGCGGTGCGGATTTGATTTTTGGTTAAGTAATTCAGTTCTACGCGCCCGTGTGTGAACGGGTAACCCGGAAACTGTTCGAAATCCGCAACGTTACCGTAGATCGATCCCGCAGGCGCAAAGAGCGGATTCGAATTGCCGGCGTAGGCGCGTTGGAAATCGAGATAATCGGTGGTACCGAATCCGTAACGCGGCGCCTTGAGATAGGTCAGTTCGATCCCTTCCTCGAGCGCGCTCGACTGGTTGAACGTCTCATTGATTTTCGTGTAGCGGGAACCTTGAAAGCTGCCTACGGCGCCGGGTCCGGTAAGCGTCGTGCTGTTAAAGCGGTTAAACAGCCGGGTTGCGAACACGTCGACAGCTAGCTTAGCATCCGTACTCGTACGAATATCGGTGCCGAGATTGTACGAGACGTCCGTTTCGGGCACCGCCGCCCCAAGCGTTAGATACAGTTGGCCTCGTCGAACCTGCGGTAACCCGTTATAAGCCGTTTGCGCGGAAGGGGCCACGAACGAACTGCCGGCAGCCGCGCGTAAAATAACGTTCGCGTTCGGCGTAAACGTGATGCCGACGTGCGGATCGTAGCGGCTGCCGACGAAGGTCGTGTGCGAGAAATAGTTGCCGAGCTGCGCGCCGATCTTGCTCCCGAAATGGAGATCTCCGCGGGCGGCGATGGTCTCCGACGTCTGCAGGACGCTCGGCACGTTGCAGTTGGTCGGGCTCGGCGTGCCGCCGTTGCATGACGACGTACGGTCGCCATGCGTATCGTATGAGGCCGTATATGTATTGGGGCCGACGGGCACGCCGTAACTGAAATCTGCGCCGTGCAGGTAGTCGCTCTGCGTCTGAAAGAATGCGCCTTGGTAATCTTGGGCGTTTTGGATGGCTGCCGGACTGCAGGCAGCGTCGTCGCATTGATACGGCTGACGCACTTGTTCGGGGCCGTTGATATCGCGGGCGATCGATGCGGCATAAAACCGTCCGAGAAAGGAGCCCGGTCCCAGCGTGGTGTGCAGGTCAGCCGAGAAGAACGGTTCGTTGTCGGTTTCGTAATTACCGAGGTAAAGGTTATCGTTCGTCGATGAGGCGTACACGGTCGAACCGATCAGGTTGGCAAGGGCGGGATTCGTGTAGCTCGTCGCGCCGCTATTAGAGCCGTCGAAGGCGCCGCAACCGTTGCCCGTTCCGGGCCCGGTCGGGGTGTTCGGATTACTCGGCTTGGGACACGACCCCACGATGTGAAACGGCTCGAGCGTCGTTAAACTCGACGTGTAATCGGCGTACGTATGCAGACCGAAATAGGAGAGCGTTACGCCGGTCGTGTTGGAGAAGTCGTAGCGAAGCTTGACGAGTTCGGCGCGATTATCGAAAGTCTGGGTCGACGGAATGTTAAGGGTCGCCGTCGCGTCCGGTATCGTACCGGGCAATGGCGTTCCGTTCGCAGCTACGCTCAAGATATTACCGCTGAAGTATCCTGGAGTGCCGTTTCGCGCGTAAGCGGCGGCGAAGCCGACTTTACCGATCGTATCGGACGCAAAGAGCGATGCCGTGCTTCCGTAAAAGGTGTCGTACTGACTGGTTAAGCGGGCATTGAAGTCGCTGTAGATCGGAAGCGTCCGATAGTTGATGCTTCCGTTGACTTGATTTTGAATTTGATTGCTGATCGTTCCCGGGCCCTTGGTCACCTCGATGTCCGACAGAATGAGCGGGTTGAGGAATTGGATGAGGTAATTTCCTTGCGGGCCGCCGCTGACCGGGTGACCGTCGATGAGCGTTTGGGTTTCCGAGGGATCGGCACCGCGCAGTGCCGCGACGGTATTTGCCCCGGGCGAACCTCCGGATGAAAAGCGTTGCAATTCGACGCCGGGAAGCTCTTCGAGGACGTTCGACACCTGCGCTTGACCGCGCTGAACGTACGTCTGCGATGCGATCGTGTTCGTCGCTGCAGCTGTAGTATTGAGCTGCGTAGTGGAGTTGCGAGCGACGGCAACGCGACCGATTTGCCTCAGCGTCGTCTGGTCGGCGTTCTCGAGCGTGAACGACGTCGACTGGCTCTCACCGGCGCCGACGCTCACGGTGACGTTGATCGTCGCGTAACCCGGCTTCGTCGCGCTCACAAGGTAGGTGCCGGGACGCAGATCTTGGAACGCGAAGCCGCCGTCGGGGCCCGACATGGCTCGTGCGGGCGTTGGACCTGCAAGACCGATATTCGCACCGGATAACGCTCGCGCGCCGTTATCGCGGACCGTACCTGAAATGGTCGCGCTCGGCCGCGGCGCCTGCGCCGCTGACGGGAGAGCAAAGCACGAGAAGAGTGCGGCATAGAAGAAGCCGCACGCTCCAAAGCGCGCGAAGCGTACGAACATCGGTGGTGAGCCTTTCAAAAGCCGGGGTGGCAAGTTGATCTCACTATAAGATGAGGATCATTAAGAGTAGGCTAAGACGAGGGGCGCAGGTCCCGGCGGCCCGCTCGGCAGACAAGGCGTCGATGCAGACCAGCGTCGAGCGGATACCGTCGGGCGACCTCGTTCGAGTGCGGCGGCACTTGCACCGCTATCCCGAGCTTTCGATGGTCGAACATGCTACGGCTGAGCTCGTCGCCGCGGAACTCGCTCAACTCGAACTAGACGACTTGCGCACGGGCGTCGGAAAGACGGGCGTGCTCGGCACGCTCGTCGGCGGCCGGCCGGGGCCGGTGACGCTGCTGCGCGCGGACATGGATGCGTTGCCGATCGCCGAACGCGTCGAAGCCGACTACCGCTCGGAAAGAGCGGGCGTCATGCATGCGTGCGGTCACGACGGGCACGTCTCGATTCTGCTCGCCGCGGCGCGGACGCTCTGCGCGCGGCGCGCCGACGTGCCGGGCACGCTCGTCTTTTGCTTCCAGCCCGGAGAAGAAGGTTTTGCGGGTAACCGATTGATGATCGAAGACGGTGCGCTCGAGAACCCGCACGTCGACCGAACCTTCGCCTTGCATCTTTATAGCGCTTTGGACGTCGGTAAGATCGGCGTCCGCGACGGCCCGTTTTTCGCATCGGCCGACGAGTACACGCTCGTGATCAAAGGTCATGGCGGCCACGGTGCCATGCCGCAGCTGGCGCTCGATCCGGTCGTTGCGGCCTCCTATTTCGTGACGATGGTACAGACGATCGTCAGCCGCGAGATCGCCCCCAAGGACCCCGCCGTTTTCACCGTCGGGAAATTTGAGGCCGGCACGACGTTCAACGTTATTCCGGACGAAGCGAAGTTGATGGGCACGGTGCGCTGCTTCGATCCCGACGTCCGCGCCTCGATGCCGGAGCGGCTCGAGCGAATCGTCAAAGGTCTCGGCGAGGCGATGCGCGTCGAATACGACCTCGATTATCACTGGTCGTACCCTCCGACGATCAACGATCGTGAAACGAACGACGTCGTCCGAGACGTCGGGCGCGCGGTCCTGGGAGCGCAGGACGTCGTCGAGCACGACATCGTGATGTGGGCCGAGGACATGTCGTTCATGCAGGAGCAACGGCCGGGCGCTTACTTTATCGTGGGTTCCCGGGGCGGCGCGCAAACGGCTTTTCCGCATCACAACGCGCGCTTCGATATCGACGAACGGGCCTTAGACGTCGGCTATAAGATGATGGTCGCGCTCGGCTTGCGGGGCTGAGCGGCGCAGCCGCGCTGTTACGGCTTCGAGACCTCGCGGCCGTGGCAACCCGGCGCGGTCCCACGGGCGCTACGTTCGGTCGCGCAGATTCGACAAATGGCGAATGACGCGCGCTGCAATAGGCCCTAAAGTATAGCCCCTACGCGTCGCGAGGCGCGCTCCCCCTTTACCCCGAGCGAGGCAGCCATCTCGCAGCAGCCAAGACCGAACCCCGAGTCGAACGTTCCCGAAGAGCACGATGCATGCGGGGTCGGATTCATCGCGGATCTGGGCGGCCCGGCGTCGCACGGCGTCGTCGCGCTCGCATTGCAAGCGGCCGGCGCCATGATGCACCGCGGGGCGCGCGCCGCCGACGGCCGCACGGGCGACGGCGCCGGGATCCTGTGCGAAACGCCGCGCAAGTTGCTCGCGCGCGAACTCGCGCTCGTGAACCTGCATGCGTCGGCCAACCATTTGGCCGCGATTTGTCTCTTTCTCCCGCGCGAACCCGATGCCGCGGCCGCCGCGCGCGCCGCGATCGAAAGTCGCGTGCATTCGCTCGAGATCACGCCGCTGCGTTGGCGTGTGCCTGGTGCCAACGACGACGTGCTGGGCGTCCAGGCCCGTGCGACGCGCCCGGTCTTCGAGCAGTTGATCGTCGATATGGGGCCCGGCAACGTGCGCGAACGGATGCGCAGCGCGGCGCGGCTGATCGAAAAGACGCTACGCGAATATAGTAGCGCGGCAACCTTGCTATCGTGTTCGGCGACGTCGGTCGTCTACAAGGCGTTACTCTCGTCCAACGAACTCGGCGCATACTTCGACGATCTGCGCGACGGGGCGTTTGCGTCCCGCTTCGCGTTGTTCCATCAGCGCTTCTCTACGAACTCGGCCCCGGCGTGGCGGCTCGTGCAGCCTTTCAGGCACATCGCGCACAATGGCGAGATCAATACGATCACGGGCAATCGCGCATGGCTCGAAGCTCGCGGCGTACGCGTTGCTCCGGGCGCCAGCGACTCATACGATTTCAATACGGCCGTAGACACGATGGTTGGTTCGGGCTACCGCGTAGACGAAGCCGTCGACATCCTGCTCGCGCCCGCGATCGACGCGCACGACCTCCGCCTCAAGTCGTATTACGACGCGCATCTAGCCACGATCGAGCCCTGGGACGGACCGGCCGCCATGGTGTTCGCGGACGGCGACACGATCGGTGCTGCGCTCGACCGCACGGGTTTGCGTCCTCTGCGCTGGTGCCGCACCGCTTCCAACAAGGTCTTGTGCGCTTCGGAGGCCGGCATCGTCGATTTCGGCGCCGACGATATCGTGCAGCGCGGCCGGCTCGGCCCGGGCGGCCGGCTCATCGTTCGCTTTGCTTCCGGCGAGATCGTAACGACCGAGGCCTTCCGTGCGGAACGCCGCGAACGCGCGGATTTTCGGGACGTCGTGCAGAGTTGGGCCTTCCCGCAGAGCGATCGCGCTGAGCCGCCGCGCGCCACGGATACGAACGCGCAGCTGCACCGCTTCGGCGCGACACGCGAAGAGCTCAAAGACATCGTCGGCGTTCTCGCCGCGGCGGCGGAGCCGACGTTGTCGATGGGAGACGATGCCGCGCTCGCATTTTTCGAGCGGCGTACGCCGGTTGCGGAATACCTGCGCGAGCGGTTCGCGCAAGTCACCAATCCGCCGATCGATCCGCTGCGCGAAGCGCTCGTCTTCGATCTGCGCGCGTGGGTCGGCTCCGGCGAGACGAACGGCGATATCCCGTCGGCGGGCACTATCGTCGCGCTCGCGAGCGCAGTCCTTTCCGAGCTCGATTTCGATGCGCTGCGCTTCGATGCGCGGCTGGTGCAGCACTCGATTTCGCTCGCGCTCGGCGAGCTCTCGCTGCGCATGCGGCTGCACGCACTGTGCGATGAAGCGGAGTCCGCCGTTCGTAGCGGCGCGACGCTCATCGTTCTCGACGACCGGATCGCCGCGGTAAGCGTCCCCGCGCTGCTTGCAACGGGCGCCGTGCATCAGCGTCTGGTCGCTCGCGGATTACGCATGCAAGCGTCGATCGCATGCGCTGACGGCTACGCTCGCGATGCGCATGCGGTGGCGGCGTTGCTCGGCGTCGGTGCGAACGTCGTTACGCCTTGGCTCGGTCTGCGCGCGGCGGCCGAGTCTGGAACAAGCCTCGCTTACATAACGGGTTTGCGGGCCGGCCTACTCAAAATCATGGCGAAGCTCGGCATCTGCACGTTGCGCTCCTACGTCGGAGCGCAGACGTTCGAATCGCTCGGACTGCACACCGAAATCGTAGAACTCTGTTTTCCCGGTATGAAAGCGCACGTACCGGCGGTACGGTTCGCGGATATCGAGAGCGACGTCCGCTTCTGGTTCGACGCCTCGCAAGACGCTGCCACAGCCTTACCGGATCGCGGTACGTTCCGTTTTCGCCGGGAAGGCATTCGGCACGCCTTCGATCCGGGCGTCATCAAGAATCTGCGCGCTACGGCAATGCATGGCGATTACGGCGCTTTCGAGCGGCTTTCCGATGCGATGGAAAACCGGAAGCCCGTCGCGCTGCGCGATCTGCTCACGTCGGTGCCGCTGCGCGAGCCGATCCCGCTCGATGACGTGCAGCCGCTCTCCGAAATCGTCTCGGCTTTCGCCACGGCGGCGATGTCGCTCGGAGCGCTTGGTTCCGAAGTGCACGCGACGATCGCACGCGCGGCGAATCGCATCGGCGCGAAAAGTAATTCCGGCGAGGGCGGCGAGCACGCCGAGCGTTACGACCGCAACGTCGACCGCGGCCGCAGCAAGATCAAGCAGGTCGCCTCCGGCCGCTTCGGTCTCGGCGCGGAATATCTCGCGAGCGCGGATGAGATCGAGATCAAGATGGCGCAAGGCTCGAAGCCGGGCGAAGGCGGCCAGATTCCGGGTCACAAGGTGACCGAAGAGATCGCGCTGCTGCGCGGCGCGCAGGTCGGGCAAGCGCTCATCTCACCGCCGCCGCACCACGATATCTATTCGATCGAAGATCTCGCGCAATTGATCTACGATTTGCGCCGCGCCGCGCCATACGCACGCATCGCGGTCAAGCTGGTCGCACAATCTGGGATCGGTTACGTTGCGAGCGGCGTGGCGAAGGCGGATGCGGATGCGATCCATATCAGCGGTCACGATGGCGGCACCGGCGCTTCGCCGCTCTCGTCGATCAAGCACGCCGGTCTGCCATGGGAACTCGGGCTCGTCGAAACGCACCAAGCGTTGCTGGCGAATGGGCTGCGTTCGCGCGTCAAGCTGCGTGTCGACGGCGGCTTCAAGAGCGGCCGCGACGTCATTCTCGCAACGCTGCTGGGTGCCGACGAGTATGGTTTCGGCAGCGCGCTGCTGGTCGCGCTCGGTTGCATCTACGCGCGCCAGTGCCATAAGAATACGTGTCCGGTCGGGATCGCAACGCAAGACCCGAAGCTGCGGGCGAAGTTCGCCGGCACGGACGACGAAGCGATCGCGTTTCTCGAGTTCGTTGCAAACGACGTTCGGCGCCGGCTCGCCGCGCTCGGCGCCCGTTCTCTCGGCGAAATCCGCGGCCGTAGCGATCTCCTGCGCCGGCGTCAATTGGATGACGAGCGCCTGCACGATATCGACCTCTCTGCGGTGTTGCGCCTGCCGGAGCGGCCGCAGACGGAGCGGCGACGGATTGCCGAACCGACGCACCTCGACGATCTCGTGCCCCGGCCCTGGGTCGGGGTGCGCAAGCCCTGGCATGCCCTGCCCGAACTCGCAATCTCTCCCGCGGACCGCGCGGTCGGAACGCGGCTGGCATACGAATTCGCCGCCCGGCGTGCGGCGGGCGCCGAGCCAGGCGGGCTATACGTGCGCTATCACGGTTCGGCTGGACAGAGTTTCGGCGCTTTCCTCACGCATGGGCTGCGTCTGGAACTCGCGGGCGAAGCGAACGACTACGTCGGGAAAAGCATGGAGGGCGGTCGGATCGTCGTCCGTGGTTTCGAAGACGGCCGTGACGGGGAGCCGGTGGCGGGAAATGCGTGCTTCTACGGTGCGCGCGGAGGCGAGGGCTATATTCGCGGCGGCGCGGGCGAGCGCTTCGGCGTGCGAAACAGCGGAGCGGAGCTCGTGGCGGAAGGCGCGGGCGATCATGCGTGCGAGTACATGACCAAAGGCGTCGCGGCGATTCTGGGCCCCGTCGGCACGAACGTCGCGAGCGGCATGAGCGGCGGAGTCTTGTATCTGGCGCCCGGTGGTCCGATCGACGTTGCCGCCCATGGTCTCTCATTCGGACCGACTGCTTGTACGGTTAGCCTTGTGTCCGAAGGTGACGCGGACGTTCTGGCCCTGCGCTCGTTACTCGAGCGCTATGCCGAAGCAACGGGCTCGGATCGCGCCCGAGAGCTGCTCGTGCACTGGCCCGAGTCGCTAGCCGAATTCCTGCGCGTCAGTGCGGTCGCGATCGTGGCCGAGCCTTCGGTCTCCGAGACGCCTGCCCACTCCGAGGCGACCCCCGTAGGCGCCTCGTAGCGGTCCGCTTATCTCGGCTGCTCGGGAGGCGCGATAATCGACTCGACGATCTTGCGCGATTGCTCGGCCATTTTGCCGGCCGTCGCGCGCGCCTGTTCGGTCGATTCGCGCATGGCTTCCGTGCCCATGCGGATGAAGTCGTTCACGTATCCTCGCGCCGAAGCGGTTTGCGCGGCGGCAAGTTCGCCCGACTCCGTCGCATGCCGGCTCAGTCGCTCCTGAAGATCGCGCGCGTTTGCGAGCGACTGCTCGATCTGCGGCTTCATCGACTCGGCGGCTTGCGTCGCCGCTTCGGCTGCTTGGCGCTGCATCTCGCGGGCCTGCGCGAGCGCGCGGTCGAGAACGTCGTTGAAATTCATCGCCATGACTACTCCTTCATGCCTAGCGCCGTAAGATGGTCGGCCGCCGGCTCGCATTGCGGTACGTCCGCAGCTCCTGTGTTAGCGCTGCAAGCCAAGCTTAAACGCGTGGTGTCAGCGGTCCTCATCGACGGTCATCACCCAGCGCACCGCTCGCGCATATTGTTCGAGTTCGCGCGTCGTGCGCTGCAGATACGCATAACTCGCGTCGTATACCGCCCGCTTTCCTCGCGAGTCATCCTGCATTTTGAGGTAGCGGCACGCTGACTCGAGTTGCCGCTCGACCCCGTCCCACTGGGTGCGCAACGTCGTTTCCGAAGCATCCGGCAAGCGCTCGATGAGCGGCGGCGCCGGGGCTCCCGGATGCTGCAGCGCATACTCGAGCCGCGCGAGAACGTACGCGCTCGTCGTCGAGATGAACGACCCGAGTAGCTGCACGAGGCGCACTTCCATATTCAATAAGTTCCATCTTTCGAAGCGGCGCACCCACCGCGCGTGCGCGACTCGGATAGACGAGAGTTCGCTGGAGCGGCCGCCGGCCGGCCCGAGTGGTTCCCAGGAACAGGCTCTGATCGCACTTCGTCTTATAAAAGCGATACGATGCACGATAACGTCCGCAAATATGTGATCGTCGGGAACGGCTTTGCCGGAACGACTTGCGCCGAACATTTACGTAAGCTCGACGCCTCCTGTTCGATCGTTATGTTTACGGACGAAGCATACACGCTCTACAACCGCATCGCGTTGCCGCCGCTGCTGCGCAAGCAGGTCGCGAAGCACAAGGTCATTATCCGCGATATGGCGTGGCATGAGAAACACGCGATTCAACTCCGTCTCGGCACCCCCGTCGATAGGATCGACACCGCGAGTCACGCCGTTTATGCGGGGGGCCGCGGTTATCCGTACGACGCTTTACTCATCGCAACGGGCGGCCGGCCCAATAAGACCGACGCGCCGGGGGCCGCCGGTGCCCACAACGTTTACAACTTCCAGTACATGGACGATACGCTCGCGATTTCGGAGCAGCTCGAGAGCGCGAAGTCGGCCGTCTCGGTCGGAGGGTCATTCATCGCATACGAGCTCGCCGAGGCGTTCGCTTCGCGCGGCGTCGAGACGCATTGGCTCGTGCGCGGGCCGCGCTTCCTGCGGCGCCTGCTCGACGAGATCTCGGGCGAGATGATCGACGACGCAGCCCGCGCCGACAACGTTCACGTCCATTACGATGACGAAGTCAAAGAACTCGTGCGCTCCAACGGCGCGGTTACCAAAGTGATCACCCGCAGAGGGACGGAAATCGCGACGGATTGTGTCGGCGTGGGGCTCGGCTTGACGATGAATACCGAGCTTGCCGCGGGAACCGGGATCCGCGTGCGCACGGGGATCGTTTGCGACGACCGGCTCGAGACCGATGTGAAGGGTGTCTTTGCCGCCGGCGACATCGCCGAGTTCTACGATCCGATCGCCGAGATGAATTATCGTATGGGTACGTGGAACAACGCGGGTGCGCACGGCAAGGTGGTCGCGATCAACATGGCCGGCGGTGACGAGCGCTATCACGACGTGCCGGAATATTCTTCGAAGTTATTTACGGGACAAACGATCACGCAGTTCGGAATCTCTCCCGAATACCGCGTGGATCTCGAAACGCTGCGCAAGATCGATCGCGAGAAGAAGCACTACCGCGCGCTCTTTTTCTGGCAGAACCGCCTCGCCGGCGTGGTGATGATCGGCAAAGGCAATCGCGCCGGCAAGCGGCGCTATCTGGACGCCATCAAGACGAAGGCGACTTTTGCCCCGAGCGAGCGTAACGCGCTCCTCGACTGGACCGCCGACTAGGAGGGAGCTCTGCTGCAGCGCAGGGCTTCGTTGCCGGAGGGCTCATGTGCGTGCGCACACTTCGTCCTCCGGCGCCTCGCCCTGCACTGCAGCAGAGCTCCCTCGCGCTGCAGACGTCCTGTAGGAAAAGGCGTTTAGTTTTAGTCGTCGGGGTCTTTGGCTGCCTGAACCAGCTTTCGGGTGTTGATGGCTTTCGTTACCGCGGGCTGGCTCGGGTCGGTGCCGGGGCGTGGGTTGAAGTCCGCGGGGATGTGGTTCGCTACGCCGCGCAGGTAATCGACCGGTACGACGCCGATTGCCCCGCAGCCGAGGCCCGTTTTTTGCGGCAGATTATGAATGAAATAGGGGTTGACGTAAGCGTAACTCGCGGGCAACGGAGCCGCACGGCCGGCGAGCCGCTCGGGGTCGAACGCGTCGAGTAAGTCGCTTACCCCCGCGCCGTCATCCGGACCGTAATTCGCTTTCCCGAGCTTAGCGGCGTACGCGCGGCCACGCTGTTCGTCCGGCAGATACGCGAGCGGCGTTAAGTTGAAGACCTGGTCTACGAAGCGCACGACCGAGCCGTGATCGCCGTAAGCGTGCGAGACGGTTTGCGTTTTCGCGAACGGTGAGATGACGATCAGCGGAACGCGCGGCCCATCGCCGAGATAATCGGCGGGCGAGTTGCCGATGCCGGGCCCGATCGCGCGCAGCGGCGGCGCAACGTGATCGTAGTCGCCTTCGGAATCATCCCATGTGAGCACGATCGCGCTCTGACTCCAATACTTGCTCGCTGCAATGCGGTTTACTTCCTCGGCTACTGTCGCTTCGCTGATTTGCGCGTCGGAATAGCCCGGATGATCGTCGTCGCCGCCGAAATTGGCCTGCACGGCGGCATCCGGATCTGCGGGTTTGAGGCCAAGAATGTTCTGGTAGCCGCCCTTCACGTAATAGACGCCGCCGCCGGGCGCTAAGCGGCCGGTCGAGACGTCGCTCATGAAGTCGCCGAGCCCGTGCAGATTGGCGCGCTCGCGGCTGTTGGCGATGTAGCCGAAATACTGCGGGCCGTTATGGTGCGTTACGTAGTTTGCCAAGCTCGCGGCCGCGCTCGGCGACCCGGGCTCGCGATCGTAACCCTCCTCGAACCAGCCCCAGGCAGAGGTTGCTTTATGTTCCGCCGTCAGCTGGTTCACGTCTTGCCCGAGGTCCGCGAAGTCCTTTGCACGTGCCGGATCGGAGTTTGCGACCGCAGCTGCCGAGCCGCCGGCTAGGGTCAACGGCAGCGTCGCGAAGGTGAGGTTGAGTTGTTCGGTCGCCGGAGTCGCACGATCACCAGGATTGTAGGGACCCCAAGCCGGGTCGGCGTCGTTCTCGACCGGCACGCCCGGTCCGCTATTGCCGGTCCCGACATACGCTTGCGACGGATGCAAACCATATTGCGTTTCGCCGGACTGCGCGCCGATGATCGCGATGTTGCCGGGCGTCGACGGTCCGAGCTTCGATTGGAAAATGCGATCGTAGAGGACGAAGCGGTGCGCGTAATTCCAGAGCAGTGGAACCGTATCGCAATCTTCATAGGCCATCGTGAGTTCGCCATATTGTTTGGCTGCGAGCGTCGGCAGCGTAGCGCCCGGCGCGATGTGCTTGCGTTCCTCCGTGAGCGCGAACTGGTCCATCCGCGGGCTACCGTCGACGACGTGGATTTTTGCGATCAGGCGATGATGCGAATGATCGACGTCGTCCGTATCTGCGGCATATTGCGCCGGTCCGATACGAAACGGCGAGATCGGGCCGCTCGTACCATCGGTCTTTTCGATCTCTTGTGAGAAGCCCGGCGTCGCACTCGGGACGTTGGAATAGATGCCGTCGGCGCCCGGAAACGTACCGAAATACGAATCGAAAGAACGGTTCTCTTGATACAGTACGAAGACGTACTTCACGCGCTTCCGTAACGCGGCGATCGTCGCACTCTCGCGTATCGCGGAGGCCGGGAGCAGTGCGACGTTTCGGGCCGGCGCCGCGCCGCCCGTTGCGGGACTCAAAAGCGAAATGGCGGCTATTGATGCCGCCCAACTCTTCCAATTATTCAAATGAACGCTCCACGGTCGAAGAGGAACGAAGCGTTGCAGCACGCCTCACCATTTACATACCGGTCCAACCTTAAGGCGAGATGAAGCCGGAGGTCGGCTGCGAGCGAGCGGTCTCACGCCGGTCGCGGCGAACGGCCACTTCACTATACGTAGAAAGCCCGGAGGTCGGCCCTTGCTCGCGATCGGCGAACGCAGCCTCACCCACATCGCGAGGTCGCTCGCCGTAGCGGCCTGGACGACCGATGGGCGGCTCGTCCTCGAGCGCAGCGTCGGCTTGCCGGCCGGCCCGTCCGATGCGACGGCCGCAGGAGCAATCGGTATCGCCGACGTGTTCGGCGTCGACGAGCACAGCGAAGCGGTGCCGGCGCACCGGCGCGCGCTCGCAGGCGACTGCACCCGTTTCGACGTCCGTCTGGGCGAGCGCTCCTACCGAGCGTGCGTGCAACCGCAATACGACGCGGGCGGCGCAATCGTCGGAGTGCTGGGCTTTGCCGTGCACGCGCTCGAACCGAACGACCTTCTCGCCCTACGGCGTTCGAACGAGACGCTCGCGCTCGTGCAAGCGGCTGCGAGTCTCGCACACTGGGTGCGCGACGCCGCTAGCGGCGACACGATATGGTCCGCTGAGCTGTATGCGCTGTGCGGTCTCGAGCGGGACGCCGTCGCGCCGTCCTGGTCGCTGCTCGCAAGCCACATCCACCCGGATGACTTACTGGCGCTCGAAGCCGCAATCGACGTCGCTCGCGAGACGGAGCGGCCCTTTGCGATCGATACGCGGCTCGTTGCATCCGATGGAACGCTTCGTTGGGTGCAGCATCGCGGAACGCACGCATCTCAAGGCTCGAACGCGGAGCGGGCGATCGGCACGCTGCTCGATATCAGCGTTCGCAAACGAGCCGAAGACGAACTCGCGCGACACGCGTACTACGACGAACTCACGGGTCTTCCCAATCGGAAGCTGCTTGCCGACCGCCTGCGTCTCGCGCTCGTACAGTCCCAGCATACCGGAGACCGGCTCGCGGTCCTTGCGCTCGATCTCGATCGCTTCAAATCGATTAACGGAACGCTCGGAGCGGATACGGGCGATCGTTTCTTGCGCGTCGTCGCGGCACGTTTGAAAGAGGCGGTACGCGATACGGATATCGTCGCACGTGTCGGCGGCGATGAGTTCGTTCTCGTGCTCTTCGAAATTCCGTCGCTCGCGGAACCGGCGCGCGTCGCAGAGCGGATCGTCGCGACGTTCGCGAAGCCGGTTCCCATCGACTCGCGCGAACTCTATTCATCGGCTAGTCTCGGCATCAGCATCTATCCCGACGACGCCGACGCCGCAGCCGAACTCCTGCGCGTCGCCGACACCGCGCTCGCGCGCGCCAAGAGCGTCGGGCCGGGCACGTTCCGTTTTTACGCCCGGGCCATGGACGAGCGCGCCGTCGATCAGCTGGAGCTCGAGCACGATCTGCCGCGTGCATACGAGCGTTCGGAGTTCGCGCTCCACTATCAAGCCATCGTCGACCGCGACGATCGTCCGGTTGCCGTCGAGACGTTGTTGCGCTGGGAGCATCCGGTGCACGGCATGCTCGGACCCGAGCGCTTCATACCGCTCTGCGAAGAAACGGGTTTGATCCAGCCGCTCGGCCGCTGGGTCATCCGCAACGCCGTCGCGCAGCTGGCAACCTGGCGCGAGAGCGGTTTGCCGCTACTGCGGTTAGCGTTCAATATCTCGAGCCGTCAGATCGTCGATCCGGAATTGCCCGACATGCTGGCCGCCACGATCGCCGAGTCCGGTTGCGCTCCGGGCGACCTCGAACTCGAAATTACCGAAAGCGCGGCTTTAGCCGACGTTCCCTCAGCGCGGCGTTTCATCCGCTACGTCAAGGCACTGGGGATTCGCGTCGCGCTGGACGATTTTGGTACGGGTTATAGCTCGCTCTCGCATCTCAAGCATTTCGACGTGGACGGCTTGAAGATCGACCGCACGTTCATTCGCGATCTGCCGCACGATCGCGGCGATGCGGCAATCGTCTCTGCGATCGTGGCGCTCGGTCGCGCGCTAGAACTCAATATCGTCGCCGAAGGTATCGAAACGGCGGACCAGGCGGCGGCCGCGAGACGACTCGGGTGCGCGGAATTGCAAGGTTACTATTTTGCAGAACCGCTTCCCGCCCGAGCCTTCGAAGCAAAGCTGCTTACGTGGCGCCCGGCCGCGGTTCCGTAAAGCCGAGGCACCCGATGGAGGCGTCGTACGAAGTGCTTGCGGGGGCCTGGAAGGCGCTCCGCGGCATGTCGGGGGCGGCCGTCAGAGAAGTCGCTTGTGTCGGTGCGCGCCGAACGTTGCTCGTCGCCGATATCGTGAACGCCCCACGTGCGCCGACGATCGCCATTGCAGCCGGTATTCACGGTGACGAACCAATCGGCCCGTGGGCGCTCCTAACGCTCGTGCGCGACGGTTTGCTCGATCGAAGGTTCAACTATCGCTGTTGGCCATGTATGAATCCGAGCGGCTACGCACTCGGCACGCGGGAAAACGCGGACGGCGCCGATGTCAACCGGAGTTTCAGCCGCGGCGGCACGACTCCGGAGGCGCGAGCGATTTTAACCGCAAATCGCGACCGCGCGTTCGTGCTGACGCTCGACCTGCACGAAGATTTCGAAGCCGGCGGCTTCTACTGCTACGAACCGGTGGTCGGGGGTAGCGCGCCTTTGAGCGCACACGTGGTGCGTGCGCTCGATGAGGCCGGTTTCCCGATTCAAGCGTTGCACGACGGCTTCGATCTCGGCTATCCGCAAGAAGCGTTGCATCTGCGCGTTCTGGAGCGCGGTCGCGTGCTGCCGGATACCAAAGCGGAGATGGCTTATTTTGACGGCTGGCCGTACAGTCTCGCGCTGCTGCGGCGCGCGGCGAAGCGCTCGTTGACGTTCGAAACGCCGCGCTGCTTGCCCTGGAACGAGCGACTCGCGATGCAGCGCGTCGCGGCCGTCGCCGCGATCGCGCAACTACGCCCGCAGAGCGCTTGCGAAGAATATATATCACCCGCCGAAACGATGTAAGCGAACCGTCCACAAGAAGTTTCGCGGCGCTGCCGAAACGGTCGGGCGTTATGCCAACTCAGCGCGACCAACTCGAAGTCGACGTTCTTATCGTCGGGGGCGGCCCCGCGGGGCTCGCGGCCGCTATCAAGTTTCGTCAATTAGCAAAGCAAAACGGTAAAGACGAACTCTCGGTGATGCTGATCGAGAAGGGCGCCGATATCGGCAGCCACGGCATCTCGGGCGCGGTCGTCGATCCGAAGGGACTCGACGAGCTCTTACCTGACTGGCGCGCGAACGCGCCGGTCGAAGCAGCCGTTGCGAGCGACCGCATGTGGTATCTGACGGACACCGGGAAGATCTCCGTGCCTGCCGCGATGATGCCGCCTATTTTGAAGAATCATGGCAAATTCGTCGCGAGCTTGCAGCGCCTGACGAAATGGCTCGGCGGCATTGCCGAAGAGCATGGTGCCGACGTCTTTCCTGCGTTTCCCGGACAAGAATTGCTTTGGGACGGCGAGCGCGTCATCGGCGTCCGCGTCGGTGATAAGGGTGTCGACCGTAACGGCGCGCCGAAGGCGAATTACGAACCCGGTCCCGATCTGCTTGCCAAGGTCGTCATCGTCTCCGAGGGCGTGCGCGGCACGCTTGCCAAGCAAGCCGTCGGTAAGCTCGGGCTCGATGCCGGTCGCGATCCGCAGGTCTACGCGGCCGGTATCAAAGAGTTGTGGCAATGTGCCCCCGGAAAAGTCGAGCCCGGGAGCGTCATTCATACCTTCGGCTATCCACTGCCGAACGAGACGTTCGGGGGCGGCTTCATCTACGGTATGAAAGACGACGTGCTCGATATCGGAATGGTGACGGGTCTCGATTACATGGACCCGACGACGGATCCGCATGACAACATGCAGCGTTACAAACAGCATCCCGCAATCGCGAAGATGATCGAAGGCGGAACGCTCATTCGTTATGGTGCTAAAGCGATACCGGAGGGCGGACTGTATGCCATGCCGCGCCCGTATGCGGCCGGTCTGTTGTTGACGGGCGACTCGGGCGGCTTCCTCAACGGCATGCGCCTCAAGGGAATCCACCTCGCCATCAAATCCGGTATCATGGCTGCAGAGACGGCGTTCGCCGCCGTCGTCGCAGGCGATGCGAGCGCAGAGCGGCTCGCTGCGTTCGAAAGCGCGTTCAAGCATTCGTGGGCGCACGAGGAACTTCACGTCGCGCGCAATTTCCACCAAGGCTTCAAAGGCGGCCTGTTCGCCGGCATGCTCAACGCCGGTCTCGCGATGAATCTCGGCGGGCGCGCTTTCGGCGTCGTCGACCGTCTCAAAAATCAGCCCGGATACGCGCAGATGATAAAGCTTAGCGAGCGGCCTGCGAAAGCGATCGAGAACCGCGCCAAGATCGACAACGTCATCACGTTCGATAAGCTGACCGACGTCTTTAAAAGCGGGACGATGCATGAAGAAGACCAGGTGCCGCACCTCCACGTGGCCGACACATCGATCTGCGCCGACCGGTGTACGGTCGAATATGGAAACCCGTGTCAATACTTTTGTCCCGCCAAGGTGTACGAGCCGCTGTTCAGCGTGAGCGGCGAGAACGGCGACGCAAAGGTCGACGGGCGTTTGCAAATCAACTTTTCGAACTGTGTGCACTGCAAAACATGCGATATCATGGACCCGTACCAAATCATCACCTGGGTACCGCCGCAGGGCGGCGAAGGTCCGGTCTATACAGGCATGTGAGCGTGCCGCTCGCGGTACCCCAGGTGCCTGCGGCGCTCGGTTGGGGCAGTACGGCTGCGAGCGGGCCCGGATGAAACGCCAAACCGGAATCGCAGCAAAGATCGGCGCAGCAAAACTCGCGTGATCATCGTGCTCGGCGCCGGTCTCATCGGACTCGCAATCGCCTACGAACTTGCCAAGCGTGGTGCCCGCGTACGTGTCATCGAAGCGCGCGTGCCGGGACGCGCGGCATCCTGGGCCGGCGCCGGCATGCTCGCGCCCTTCACGGAGGCCATGCCGGCGGGCCCCCTGGCGGCGCTCTGCGCGGAGTCGCTCGCGCGCTATCCCGCGTTCGCTCGAGACGTACGGGAACGTAGCGGCGTCGATGCGAGGCTCGCACTCGGCGGCATCCTCGAAGCCGCCTTCGACGCCGCGGGCGAGGCCCGACTGCGCGCGCACGTGCGCGCGCTAGAAGCTCGCGGCGTCGCGGCGCGCTATCTCGAGCGAGAAGAAGTTCAGCTGCTCGAACCTGCGCTTTCCACCGCGGCGCGGGGCGCGTCGCTCAGTCCCAGTGAGGGCGCCGTCGATAATCGGCGCCTCGGCCGGGCGTTGCACGCGGCATGCCTGGCGGCAGGCGTACGGATCGATGTTGAAGCGGGCGATGTCGCGCTCGAAGCCGACGAGCGCCGAGTCCTGGGGGTTCGGACTGCGGCTGGATTCCTGGCCGCCGACGCGGTCGTCAATGCGACCGGTTCTTGGGCCGCGCAACTCGCCGGTGTGCCGGCTCGGGTGCGCGCGCCGGTCTTTCCGGTAAAAGGGCAGATGCTCGCACTCGCCATGCCGCGCGGGCTCGTCCGGCACGTCATCTGGGCCCCCGGCATCTACCTCGTGCCGCGGGACGACGGACGTCTCCTAGCCGGAGCAACCGTCGAACGGGCCGGGTTCGATGTCCGCGTGACCGCCCGTGCATTGCGCGAGTTGCTCGCCGCCGCGCTTACCGCCATGCCCGCGCTCGAGGAACTTGCCGTCGCCGAGACGTGGGCCGGGCTACGGCCGGGAACGGCCGACGGCTTGCCTTACCTGGGATACACGGCCCTCGGCGGCTACCTGCTTGCGACCGGCCACTACCGTAACGGCATCTTGCTGACCCCCGCGACAGCGACGGCCATCGCGGATCTGCTCGAAGCTAGGAGCCGTCCCGATCTCGCCGCATTTTCGCCGCTGCGCACACAAGAAGCACTCGCCGGCGCCACGAAGGGAACATCGTGAATGCAACGGTGAACGGAGCTCGGCGCCACGTCGCCGACGGCGCTACGATCGGCAGCTTGTTACGCGAACTCGGCCTCGAAGCACCGGCTGGAGTTGCCGTTGCGATCAATGCGCGTGTCGTACGTCGCGGTGCTTTCGAGGAACATCAGCTGCGGGACGGCGACACGGTCGAAATCATTCGCGCGGTCTCCGGCGGTTAACGCAGACGACCGTAATGCTCGAACGAGGTAACATGGACACGCCCTTACGCATCGGTTCCTACGAGCTGCATTCGCGCCTCATCGTCGGTACCGGAAAATACCCATCGCACGATGTGATGCAGCGCGCGCACGACGCTAGCGGCACGGCGATGGTCACGGTTGCCATCAGACGCATCAGCCTCGACGACCCGAGCGGAAAAACGATGCTCGATTATATCGATCGTACGCGCTACCATATTTTGCCGAACACCGCCGGTTGCACGACCGCCAAGGACGCGGTACTGACCGCGCAATTGGCACGCGAACTGTTGGGCACGGATCTTATCAAGCTCGAGGTGATCGGCGATCCGCACACGCTCTATCCCGACACGACCGAGACGATCGCGGCCGCCAAAGAACTGGTCGCCGACGGCTTCACGGTGCTGCCCTATATCGTCGACGACCCGACCGCGTGCCGGCGACTCGAGGACATCGGTTGCGCGGCCGTCATGCCGCTGGGTGCCCCGATCGGCAGTGGGCTAGGCATCTGCAATCGCTACTCGATATCGATCATCAAGGAGCGCGCCGGTGTTCCCGTGATCGTGGATGCAGGCGTCGGCACGGCCTCTGATGCGGCGATCGCGATGGAGCTCGGCGTCGATGCCGTCTTGATGAATACCGGCATCGCGGCGGCTCGCGAACCCGTTGCGATGGCGCACGCGATGCGGCTCGCGGTCGAAGCCGGCCGCATGGCCTTTCAGGCGGGCCGTATGAGTAAGCGGCTCTATGCAAACGCCTCGAGCCCCATGTCGGACCTGATCGCCAGTACGGTATGAGTTTGCCGAACGACATTTCGGTGAGCGAGCTGCGCCGTATGCAAGATGCGAACGCGGATTTTACGCTCGTCGACGTACGCGATGACGACGAATTGGCCATCGCGTCGCTCGACGGCGCGCTGCACCTACCGATGGAGGAAGTTCCGCAGCGGCTCGACGAGTTGCGCGCGGAAAGCGATATCGTCGTCATGTGCCATAGCGGGGGGCGCAGTTCGCGCGTGGCGGCTTTCCTGCGGCACAAGGGTTACGCGAGCGTGGCCAATCTCGCCGGCGGCATCGATGCATGGTCGCGCGAGATCGATACCAGCGTCCCGCGCTATTAAGATAGCGCCGCAGTGCTTTGCGGACCCGCTTCGAGAATCGTAGGCGTGCGCCGCCGTAGCAGTCGGCACGCCTAAGCGCGAGTCAGGCTGCTTGCCGGGGCTTCAACAAGACCCTCGTGTACCCGTCGGAGCGCTCGTCGAAGTGCTTATATGCGTCCGGTGCCTTCGCTAGCGGGAGCCGGTGGCTGACGATCATGCTCGGCTTGGCAATACCGGCGAGAATGAGGTCGCGCAAGTACACGTTGTAACGTTTTACCGGCGCCTGGCCCATTTCGATCGAGACACCTTTGTTCCACGCATCACCGAGCGGGAAACTGAAAACACCCTTTTCTCATCGCCTTTGGCGCCCGGATCTTGCGGAAAGTAGACGCCGATCAAGCCGATGTGTCCCGTCGGATTGGTCACGCGAACGAGGTCCGTAAGGAGCGCGGCGGCGTCTTGCTTCGTCGCGTTATCCGTAGCGCCCGTTCCGTGCCGTTTCGCTTCGTAGCCGATCGCATCGATCGTGCACATGACGCCCGGCATCTTGTCGCCGGCACCGGCGCGCAAATTCGGCACGTTTTCGACATGCGGCTTGCGTAGAGCCAAGATCTGGTCGACGGCATCGCCTTTGGAAAAGTCGACCGGCGTCGCGCCGATCTTTTCTACGAGCGCCAAACGCTCTTTAACGTTATCGACAACGTAGATTTCGGAAGCGCCTCGTATTTTTGCGCTCAGTGCAGCCATCAATCCGACAGGTCCGGCGCCGAATATTGCAACGGTGTCGCCCGGTGTAACGTGGGCTTGTTCGGTCGCATGATAGCCCGTCGGAAACACATCGGCAAGCATGATGAAATCGTCTTCGAATTCGTCGCCCGGGGTGCCCGGAAGCTTTAAAAAGTTAAAATCGGCGTACGGAAAACACGTTTGCGCGCCCGGCAGCAAGATAACGAGAATGACGAGCGGGAACGCCGCATTAGCGCTATGCCGCACCAGTGCTTGCTTTCGTAAATAACCGTAAGTCGCTCGGCGCTTTCCGGTCGCGCGGCGTCGCTCGTCGCTCGTCGCTCAAAGGACGCTGTCCATCTTAGCTCCTCGCTCCTTGCGCGATCGAAAAATCGCTCTCGCTTTGTTTACGGCTAGTTACGAAAACGAGCACTGCATCGTTTCGACGCTCGCACGAACCAGTGGACGAGCGTTTGCATCTCTTCGGACGAATGCGCCCAGTGGCCCGCGGTCTCTGCAGCGCTGTGTTCCGCGAGCCCTTCGATATCGAAGTTCGCAAGGAGCGACCGCACGTCACCCTCATCGAAATAGACGTGCGGGACGCCGCGTTCGCGACCCCTGAGCGGTGCAAACGTTTGCCCCTCGAGGCGCCTTCCCGTCCCATAACGCGGATCGTGTGTCGAGCCGAACGTCGCGTATAACAAACCTCCGGCAGCAAGCGACGCCTCTATCGCCGCGACGGCGCCGACGATTTCGCTGCGTCGCCCGTGCAAGAGCGCGTGGGTCGACAAAGCGCCGCCGAAAACGGTCGTAAACCGGTACGGACCCGCGTACGAGCCCTGCGTGACGCGAAGCGCAGCGCCGTCTAACCCCGTTTTGGCATGCCGGGCGCGCTCCGGATCTTGCTCGAGTACGTCGACCGTCACACCCGAGCCGAGAAAAACGGGTATGTTGCGGCCGCTGCCGGCGCCGAGCAGCAACACCGCTACGGGCGTGCGCGCCGCGAGGACCCGCGCAAGTTCCACTGCCAGCGGGTGCGCTACAGGCGGCTCGGAGCCTTTTGTTAAACCGGTAGCGCTCACATCAACACCATTCGACATGGAGCGTGCGTATGCTCGAGACCGGCGCAACGTTGCCGGCAATCTCCGTCGCGGACGATACCGGCACCGAGGTATCAACGGCCGATTTGCTCGGGTCGCCGTTAATCATGTATTTCTATCCGAAAGACGATACGCCGGGTTGTACGAACGAAGCGACTCAATTTCGAGACTTGTGGGAACGTTTCGCCGACCGCAACGCGCAGATCGTCGGCATCAGCCGCGACTCCGTCGCTTCTCACCGACGCTTTAAGACCAAATACGACATCCCGTTTCGGCTGCTTGCAGACGTCGATTCGACCCTCTGCGATGCCTTCGAAGTCATCGTTGAAAAGAATATGTACGGAAAGAAATCCAAGGGCGTGCAGCGCTCGACATTCCTGTTCGATGCCGCCGGAAAACTCGTCCACGTTTGGCCGAAAGTGAGCGTGGAGGGCCACGCCGAAGACGTGCTGTCGAAGATTCGACCATAACGATTACTAGCGCCGGTGAAGGTTCCGTAACCGTCCTGGGTTCCAGCTGCTCGATACCACGGCCCGGCCGCGCGTGTAGCTCGTACCTGGTCGAAGCGGGCGGCGCGGCTTTGGTTGCCGACCTCGGCAGCGGCGCATTTTCGAATCTCGTACGGTACCGTCCACCGGACTCGCTGGACGGCATTATCATCAGTCACATGCACGCCGACCACTTCCTCGATATCATTCCCCTACGTTATGCTCTAAAGTACGGCCACCGCTCGAACGATCGCAAATTGCCGCTCTACTTACCGCCGGGCGGCGGCACGATGCTACGCCGGCTATGCTCCGCTTTCGCAAAGGAAACGGACGCCGATTTTTTGGGCGAAGTCTTCGACGTGCGTGCCTACGATCCGGCGGCCGCGCTGCGACTGCACGCCGCAACGCTGCGTTTTGCGCCCACGGACCACTTCGTGCCGACGTTCGCGATGCGCTGCGAAGTGGCTGCGTCGAGCTTCGTCTACAGCAGCGACACGGCGCCGGCGGACAGCGTCGCGACGCTCGCGCGGGAGGCGGATCTCTTTCTCTGCGAGGCGACCTTGAGCGACGCCGAAGTGAACGAACCGAAGCGCGGACATATGTCCGCGCTCGAAGCGGGTACGATTGCGGCCCGGGCCGCGGTTAAGCGCCTCGTCTTAACGCATTATCCGGCCGCGGCGAGTCCGGCCGCGATAGCCGGATCCGCGCGCGCCGCGTTCGATGGGGCGATCGAAGTCGCCGACGACGGGCACCGTTTCGCGTTTTAGTGGGCGGCACGCTAATTTTCGGTTTTGGCGTCGCTTCGCGGAAGAGAGAATTGAACCAGCGACTTAATCGGCGCGAGACCGCGATTGATAACGGCGCAAACGGTAACTTCTAGATTCAACTCTTCGAGGCGCGCTTTCGCAGCCAGTACTTCGCGGCCGTTGCTTACGATATCCTCAAGCAGAAGCACGCGCTGGCCCTCTTCGTACGGTCCCTCGACGTACTCGTTCGCAAAAGCGCCGTAGCCCTTGGGCGCTTTACGAACGGCGATCATCGGAATGTTCGACATCTGGGAAACGGCCGTCGCGAGGATGACGCCGCCGAGTTCGGTTCCCGCGATGAGGTCCGGATTAACTTCCGACACGATCGGTACGAAAAGGCGGGCGATGCGGCGCAAAACGGCCGGATCGGAAAAGAGGCGGAACTTGTCGATATAATAGTCGCTGCGGCGTCCACCCGCGAGGAATACCTCGCCGCGAGTCAGAGCGCGCTCGACGATGAGATTTACGAGCCACTTGATCTCGGGAATGCGGCCGAGCCGCGAATCTGGCTCTAGATGTCCCATGTAAGCGTTCAAGACTCCGTTTCGGTCGAGTGGATCAGCGGCGCGACTTGGCCGCTTTTTTCTTAGCTGCGGGCTTCTTCGCGGTTGGCTTCTTGGCGCTCGAACGAGAAACAGTTTTGGGGGCGGTCTTAGCGGCGGCTTTGCGCGCGGCCGGAGCCTTTTTAGCGGCGAATTTCTTGGCAGCGGGCGACCGACTGGGGCGGCTCGCCTTTTTCGCAGCTGGACGTTTCGCCGCGCTCTTCTTCGTGGCCCCGGTGGCTTTTGCGCTCGCTCCGGCTTTGGTACGCACGGTTCTTTTCGCAGATGCCGCTTTTAGCGGGCGTTTAGACGCGCGGCGCGCAGGGGAACGCGGTGTCTCCGGTGCTTCGCGGTCCTGATCGTACGCCGGGTCAGCCGGTATAGCTCCCGCGCCGTTCGCGGTGATGTTAGCCGGCGCTTCATCCTGTTCGCTTGCGGGATCCGCGGGGCCGCGCACAGCATGCTCGCGGAGTTCCCGGGCCGCTGCGTCCCCGGAGCGCGGACGCTCTTCCGGTTCGGTCGTCTCCGTTGCCGGCGCAGCTTCGTCTAGTGAGTGCACGGCGCCAGTTGGTTCCGGGGCCCGCACGGGTGCGGCAAAAAGGTTCGATGACTCGTCGCCCGTCCGGACCCGCGCTTCGGGCGCCGCGGTTTCGGGCGGCGAGGCGCCCTCGGCCGCTACCTTCTTCGCGCGCGAAGGACGCTTTCTCGGGGGCGCCGGCGCCTTGGCCGCGGTCGTCCGTGCCTCTGGAGCGGCGGCTTCGGCGGCCTCTTGCGGGTCGGTATCCGGCGCCTCATCCTCGAGCGCGTCGAGGTCTTCGGTTCCCGGAATGGCAACGGCTTCCGGGCGAGCTTCGCGCGCCGCGAGAGCACTCGCACGACGCAACTCCTCGGTCGCGCGCAAGGCGACCCGCGCTAACCGCCCGTCGATCGGAAACGCGATTTCGTTGATCTCCGCGCGATCGAGCAGTGCCAGCACTTCCCCGAAGCCGCGACCCTGATCCTTAGGGCTGTGGGCATCGGAGCCGACGGCGACCATGACGCCCTTGTCCTTGGCTTTGCGCAGCAGACGCAGGTTCGCCGTGCGGTACTTTTCGATATTCTCTTCATCGCCGGCCGCATGTTTGTAAAAATAGCGCGAGTTTACTTCCACGGCCATCCCGCGCGTCGCGCAAGCCTCGAGCAAGCGGTCTTCATAGCCTTCCAAGAGTTCGTCAGCCGGCCAATGTCCAAATTTGGCCGGAACGTAAAAATGGCCGACGACGTGACCCGGCAGCTTATCGATCGCGTCGAGCAACGTCGCCATGTAGAGCTCCCACGTCGGCTCGGTCCCCACGACGTCGTAGAGTTCGCGGAATTCCGGGTTGTCGAACGGCCACATCCAGTTCTCGCCGAACTGCGGGTGTTTGATCGGCAGAAAGTGCACGGAGCGCACCATGCCGTCCGGACGCATCGCGTCGACGATATTTTGAGCGTCGGGGCGGCTGCGAGGGTCGTTGTCGACCTCGGCGCCGATCGAATAGCGCATGCCGCGGCGCAAGCCTTCGCCGACGACCGCGGCATGATTCACCTCAACCCCGGCCGTCTCGGCGGCCCCGTAGAGGTCGCCTGCCTGCGCGAGCTTGAGCGCGCGGCGGACGAGATTGACGGCTGCCGGGTCCTCGAACGTCAGATAATTAATGTGGTCTGCGACCATGAGGAAGCGCGGCGCCCCACGCCGGCAGGCATGAAAGAACCATAAGAACAGCATCCGAGCCGTGTAAGGAATCGGCCGCTCGTCGACATAAAGCTTGTGCTCGCCCTTGGCGTGCCCGTGTATATCGGGCACCGCGGCGATGCGCGGGTCGTCCGTCATGTTCTGGTCGCTCATCCTCGAGCGTACGGCGAGAGCGTGTTCAACGCAACAACCTCGTACACCAACGTTTGTATTCGTTCGCTCGTTTCGCGAGCGACTAGGTTGCGCCATGCTCGGGAAGGCCGTCTTTACACGCGCAACTTTAGAGAGGGCAAAAAAAAAGCCGGCTCGCAGCCGGCGGACGTAGGGTTATCGCGGTGCAGACCTAGGTCCGCATACCTCCAACCATCGTATTGCTGAGTCGTTGATTACCTTCGGAACTAACGATGATCACCTCCCTTTGCCCGTCTGTTAGCCTTCAATAGTATGTCTGTGAAGGGGCCGCGGACGTCGTATGGTCGTGCTATACGGCATGCTCAACGCGCTTCCTCTCGTCCGCACGCATGCGAATTGCCGTACGCTTACGCTTTCGTATTCGTTGCCACGGCTTTACGGTAGCCTTCCATCTGCAAGATGCGTGCTTTGAGTTCGACACCGTAACCGTAGTTATGAAGCGCGCCGCTGGCGTCGACGACGCGGTGGCAAGGAAAGAGCAGCGCGACCGGATTGCGGGCCATTGCCTGCCCGACCGCGCGAGCCGCCTGGGGATGCCCGATTTCGCGCGCGATCCAGCCGTACGAGCGCACCTCGCCCGGAGGTATCTGAGCGGCTTTTCGCAGAGCGGCCTGTTCGAAGGTGCTCAGAGCCGAGATGTCGATGCGCGCCATATCTACTTCCCATTTGTCGAAAAACCGCCTCATGGCATCCGCGACCCAGCCCGGCGGATCTGCCGCGCGAAGCGGCCGTCGCAGGCGACGTTCGATTTTCAGCTGCGCGCCGCCCGTATCTTCCCCGCGGTCGATGCCGACGAAGGTGATGCCGCTCTCGCGCCAAGCGATAACGAGCTGCCCGAGCGGCGATTCGATCCGTGCGAATGCATCCGCAACGGCCGAACGGAAATTGCCGCGCAGCGAGTTGATGTGATCCAGAATTCGCGGCACGAGATTCGGCGGCGGTTCGACGATCGGTAGGCACGTCAGACAGTACGCCACTCCTTCGAATTCTTCGAAGATCGCCTGACACGTTCGGCAGCGGCGCAAATGTGCGACAACAACTTCGCTGCGGGGTTCTCCCCCGCGCATCTCGTCCCAAAGCGCTTCGACGTCACTACACCGCATCTGTCGTCTCTCCCGAGGGTGCGATCCGCCCAACTTGCGGACCGAGAATGCGCCGTAAGATTCGCACCGCACGATGCACATGCGACTTTACGGTCCCGATCGGTTGGTTGAGGATTTCCGCAATCTCAGGATGACTGCGGCCCTCGATGAACCGAAGGGTTGCAGCGGCACGCAAATGCATGGGCAGTTGCAATAACGCCTGCTCCACGAGCGCTAAATCCGTACCGCGTTCGACAACGTGTTCGGGTTGCTCCGGACCCTCTTGCGTGTTGTTCAATAACGCATCGGGGTCGGCGAGCGAGTCGAGCGCCACGTTCGTCGGCCGCTTGGACCGCAATCGGTTCCTCGTGACGTTTAACGTAATAGTATACAGCCACGGTTGCAGTCGCAGCTCCGCGCGCTGTTCTTCATTCATTTTCCCGAGCGCGCGGAAGGCGCGCACGAAGGCGTCCTGCACGATTTCCTCAGCATCCTCGCGGTTGCCGGTCATGCGCAGGGAGAATCCATACAGACGGCGCTGGAATTCGTCTACGATACGCTCGAAGCGCTCGGTTGACGGCAGCTCCGCAGACCGCGGCGAACTCGGTGCAGATGCCGCCGACTTCCGCTCCGCGGCCCTGGCTTGAGGGACCACGCGATACTCCACAAAGAGCGGCGGCGTAAACGCGTTCGAGCGTCGAAACCGCAACCCGGAGGCAAGGAGATGCGCGATTTCTGCGGCGAGACCGCCGGGGCCTAGGAGCGTATCGGGCGCGGCGCGACTTCGGCGCGCGTGCATGGTTCGGCGCAGCCGGGTTGCGCAGGCTTCCGGCGGCACGATCGCTACGGGAGCGCGCGGATGCTCCGGGCATAGACGATACGGACGGGGTCCTTGCCCCCGTGGTTCATGACGGTCCCGGAGATCGTTACGGTCGTGTCTAGGGCGAGGAGCAGCGCGCTCCCTGCGTCGTAATACGCCGTACCGTGCATCGAGATGCGGCCGGCGAGCGTCAGGTCGGCGCGATCCGGCAGCGCGCCGTTCATTCCGCCCGTCGCTTCGAAGCTGACCGCGACTCCCGCGTGCTTCCCGAACGTGCCCCCCGGCCGATGCTGCAGATAGCCGTGCAATGACGAGCCCGTGAAGGGTGACGGGAAGTCGAAGGGCAGCGCTTTACGGAGGTGGCGGAGGTCGGCCAAGGTCTGCGCATCGAGTTGCGCCGCAAAGGGCTGGTTGAGCACGGTCAGGTAGTCGGGGTCTCGATCGGACGAGCTGGCAAGCTCCCCCGAAGGCAAGACGTCGGCGACATACATGGCAGAGGCATGGCTGTCCACGCCTTGCTCGCTGCGCGTGTAGCTGACCCGAGCGCTGTAGCGGACCAGCTTGCCGCGCTGCGAGATGCGCAGCCACTGCTTGCCTTTGTAGCGGACCTCGCTCCCGGCGCTCCCCGAACCGATCGAAAAATTGTCGCTGCCGGCCGTCGCGTACGTCTGCTGCGCGCGAGCGATCGCGTCGACGTGACGCACGAAAACGAGCGTCAAAAGTGTAGCGAGCAGCGGCGCGATTCTTAGCCGCAAGCGAGTCGAGCCGGCCGGAAATTCATACCCCCACGTTACAGTCCGGCAAGGTATTGGTTCGGATAGCGCCGATGGTAAGGTGTGTCCTTCGTACGCGCTCTTATTCTCGCGGTGATTGCGGCCGTCGTCGCTCGGCCCATAACGGCCGCCCGGGCCGGTGAAACGCAGCTTCTTTCGGGCAAACTCGAGAAGATTTACCTTACCGCCTTTGACGAGGCGCTCAACCGGCATGCGTTGCCGCAGGCCGATGGAACGACCTACGTCTCGACGGGCGATATTCAAGCCGAATGGCTGCGCGACGCGAGCGCCGTGATGGAACCCTACATCGGGGAGGCCGGAAGCGACGAACGAGTGGCAGGGGCTTTGCGCGGGGTCGTCTCCCGCGAAGCCAAGTACATGCTTATCGACCCCTACGCCAATGCGTTTTCCTCCGACTATAAGGTCGTCGAGCGAAAGTTTGAAGTCGATTCACTTCTGTACCCAATTTGGTTCGCCGATAAATATTGGCGGGCCACCGGGGACCGTTCGATTTTCACGCCGGAGGTGAACCGCGCCTTCGAGCGCGTTCTTGCGGTACTGCGCGACGAGCAGCACCACGATCGCCGCTCCCACTATCGGCACCCGGATCTTGCGAATGCCGGCAAAGGCAGTTGGGTGCGCTACACGGGCATGATCTGGACCGGTTTCCGGCCGTCGGACGACCCGGCCCGGTACCAGTACAATATCCCGGACAATATGTTCGCCGTCGTCGTCTTGCGGCGGCTCGCGGCTATCGAGCAACAGGTGTACCGCAACGGTCACGACTCGGCGAATGCTTGGGGACTAGCGGTCGAAGTGCAATCCGGCATCGAGCAGTATGCGAAGCTGCCGGTGCCGGGCTTCGCAAAGATGTACGCCTACGAAGTCGACGGCTACGGCCACTCCAACTTAATGGACGACGCTAATATTCCATCACTCTTGTCGATTCCGTATTTCGGCTATCTACCGGCGAGCGATCCGGCCTATCAGGCGACCCGGCGCTTCGTCCTCTCGGATCGCAATCCGTACTTTTACAGCGGCAAGTATGCCAGTGGCGTCGGAAGCCCGCATACGCCACGTGGCTGGGTATGGCCGCTTTCGCTGATCATGCAGGCGTTGACGGCCCAAGATGCGCTCGAAACGAAGCGCGTGATGGGCTACATCGCTGCCTCCGATGTAGGGGATCATCGGCTGCACGAGTCGTTCAATGCGGATTGGCCCGAAGCGTTTACGCGAGACGATTTCGCTTGGCCGAACGCCCTCTACGGCGAACTCGTGTTGCGCGAACGCGCTCGCCGTTAGCACGGTTTTGCGTCTTTAGCGCGCTTCGACGCGTCGCCAGTGCGGCTCCGTTGAGAAAAAGCGCAGCGTTACGACGCCCGCGCACACGACGACCGTTTCGGGACGGTCGTAAAGCCGGCCGTCGATGTCGATCACATATCTGCCTTCGCGCAACCCGTCGAGTGCTGCGCGCACGCTACGCTCGCGCTTATCTTGCGGTGCGCGCGCGCCGACGGCTTCGTTGACCGCGAGCGCGAGTAGGCAATCGACTCGCAGCGGCGTCGCAAGTGCGAATGCGCCGCTGGCCGTCGCAGCGATGGTACCGACGTCGATCGGAATAGGCACCTGGATCACCGCGCGTCGCTTCGCGCTCGCGGCAGCAATTCATTTCCGGTTTTGCAGACGTGGTGACGCAAGTCCCATTAAGAAGCATTAATTCGCCGCTGCCGTGAGCGGCAGCGGATGATGCGCTGCGCGCGAGCCTCCAGAAGCGGGTGGTCCGAGGACGCATCTCTGCCGAAGTCGTGAAAGCCGGGCGGGCTCCTAGGCGGCAGCGAGTGCGCGCCGAATCGCCCATGCGATGCGTTCTAACCCACCCACGCGCCGTTCGCGGCGCTCGCCGAACGGCGACTCGTCGCTGCCGATCATTCCGATCCTTATCGGCGTCATCGTGCTCGGCTTCGTCATCGGCGCCGGCCTGTCGCTCGCCGGACGTCACGACGTGACACTCGTTGCGGCCGTTTCACCGCCGCCGCAGGCGAACCAGACGTTCGCGCCTGTCACCCCCGCACCGACGGAACGGCCGACGGCGCAACCGACGCAAGCGCCGACCGAGAAAGCCTCGCGCGTCAGCGCAACGTTTGCACCGTCCTCCGCCACCGCGACGGTGGTCGATAAGGCGACGTTACGCCCGCGTGCAGTAACGGCAGCACCGGCAGCTTCCTTCGCAAGCGCGACCGGCCGGCCGATAGCGAGGGACACTTCGTCACCTGCCGCAGCCGTCGCGCAGGCGAGTGTGACGCTTTCGCCCGCGTCGCCAGGAGAAGCAAGTTCGACGCTCGTGCCCGCGCCAGTTTCGAACGCGAGCGCCGGTGGTACGCAAGCGGATTCCGCCTTTGCGAAGTTGTCTGCGGCGGTCGTCCGGCAATATCTCGAAGCTGTGAAACGCGGCGATCAAGACGGCGCGTACGCTGCGCTCGGCGCTTCGCCGGGTAGCAAAGGCGCCAGTCTCAGCGAGGCCGGCGTCATCGATTCACAGACGCGCGTCGGCCGTATCGATGCGCACGCTGCAGCCAACGACGACGCGCTCGTGAGCGTACAATTGCAAACGGCAAGCGGTCCGTATTACGGTCAGTACACCGTTCACAAGACGGATACCGGAGCCGCCGTGATCGTTGCGCATTCGATTGTAAAGCCCTAAACGTTTACCGCGGAGTCCCCATGTTCATAGGGTTTCCTGAGGCTCACCATTTGACGGAGCGGAAGGTCTCAACCCGCCGCGAGCGATAGACGCACGAACATGCCCCCTGGTATGCTGAGGTCGCTAGCAGCGCTGCTCGCAATAGCGTTCATCTCGTTACAAGCGGCGTTACCGGCTCTTGCGGCGTCGCTAATCTCCGCAGTGCGCGTCGATGCGCAACCGAACGGCGGCGCGCAAGTCACGATCACATTTTCCGGCGGATCGGCAGCCTATCACGTCGTTGGGGCGGGGACGCAGGAAACGGCGATCATCTTCGACGGCGCGCAAGTCGGACCGCAACTTCCGCCGACGGTTGCGGGCACGGGCCCGGTGGGCAGCGTCTCGATCGCACAAACGGGAACCTCGAGCAGCGTCGCGCTGCACCTGACGAGCGCCGCAGGCGTTCGCGTCCGTGCAGCCGGTAGTTCGGTCGTCGTCGATGTAGCCAATCCAGGCGGGGCGACCAACCCTGCCACGGGCCTTTCCGGTGGACCGCCGACGCCCGCTCCCGCAGCGCCGAACTCCAACTCCCAGACGCAACTCATCCTGCTCAAATACGCCGATATCAGCGAGATCGCGGGCGTTCTCGTCGCGGGCTCGAGCGTCCCTTCCAACGACACATTCGTGCCGACGCAGAGTAACATCGGCGCTTCATCGCTTGGGGGCACGTCGGTTGGCGGGAATACTTTCGCCGCGCAACCGCAACAACAGACCTTTGGTAATTTTGGAGCTGCCGGGGCGGGGGGCGGCGGTCTCGCCCAGCGCCTCAATGACAACGTCGCTATCGACCGCAGGCTCAACGCGATCATCCTTACCGGAACTCCCGATGTGATCGACCCGCTGCGTGCGATGATCGATCGGCTCGATATTCCCGTACCAAGCGTTCTGCTTGAGTGCGAGATCGTCGAGCTAAGCGATACGGCTGCGAGAAATGTGGGGCTGGATTTTTCACCCGACGGTAGCGGAATCGTAATCAACGGCACCGGCACCGGCACCGGCACTACGACAGCAGGGACCACCGGTGGTAACGGCTACACGTCGCACACTGGACAATATGGCTCGGGAGGAGTCTCATTTTCTGCCAACCTGTACGCCCAGATTAGCCAAGGCAATGGTCGCGTTCTCTCCAAACCGCGAATTTTGGCGCAAAGCGGACAGCAGGCTTCGATCTTAACCGGTGATCAGATTCCGATTTTATCGTCGATAAGTACGGCTAGCGTCGGCGTTTCAACGTCGGTAAATTACGTCAGCGTCGGCGTCAATTTACAGATCGCGCCACGCGTCAGTTCGGACGGGGTCGTTACGTCGCACATCTATTCCGACGTGTCCAGCGTCACAGGCTTTACCAACAACGCGCCGCAAATCAGCCAACGGACTACGAGCACGCTTGCCTCGGTGAGAGACGGCGAAGCCTTTGTCATCGGCGGCCTTTTGCAGGATAACGAAACGCGCAATCTCAGTAAATTGCCTTTTATCGGCGATTTGCCGGTGATCGGCTCGCTCTTTCGTCACATCAACACCTCGAAGACGCAGACGAATCTCTACATCGTCGTCACACCGCACATCATCGCGCCGGGTGCGTCTTCCGGCCCCGCCCCGTCCGGCGGTCAGCTCTCGAAACCGGCGCCCTTGCCGCAAAGTTCGCCGCCCCCGGCGCCGGCTTCGCCCAGACCGTGACCTCGCGGTGGCTGGTATGTGCCGGTGTGCTCGCCGCCGGAGCGGTTTCGTGCGCGCCGCGCGTGCCGGGCATTGCGGATCCGTTACGGGTCGAGGCGCACTGTAGTCCGCGCGAGGCGCGGATCACCGGCATTCGAAGTATTCTGACCTCGACGAACGACATCGTCCTCGACGATGGTTCGCCCGCGAGCGAGGTACGGGCGGCCGTTCGTTCGGGTGACGGCGCGATCGCATATTGGAACGACCAGTTACTCTTACTGCCCAACAGTGCCAAGGGATTCGGCGAGAGCGACGGCTACGCGCGCGTTCGCGCGGCCGGCATCCCGCCGGCTCCTGCGGGTGCAACCTATCGCCACCTCTACTTGTACGTCCGCGACCGCGGCGCGTACCGCTGGGTAACGCTACGGGCTTTCGACATACAAGATATTTGCATCGAAGGCCACAAGCAAAGCTAACACGGCGCGGTGCACCGCAGCGAGCGGGCGCGGGCTTCATTCCGCCGCGGTGGTGTCTTCGCCCGTAGCTAAACGGCGTAGGTCGGGACCGATCAACAGTTCGATTGCGAGCGCTACCAGAAACATCAGGACGAGCGTGACCCACAGGTCGGTATCGAAATCGACGATCGCCGGAAGTACCAGTACGAGCGCGGCAATAACGAAGATCAGGCCGACTGCAAACGCGATAAGCCCGAGAAAGATCGTGCGCGGCGCGCGCGCGGCGCGTTGAATGTCCCGTGCGAGCGCCAGGGGCGAACGCGTGCCGACGTTCCACACGATAAATGCGAGCGACGCAAGCGCGATCGCCCCTCCCAGCCGCCAGCACGCATCGACGACGACTGCTGCGTCTATTCGGAGCTCGCGGCTTCTTCGTCTGGCCAGCGGGCGATCTCGCCCAGCGCCGCGCTTTTCGCGACTTTGAGACCGAGCATCGCGCACTTCATACGCGCCGGACTTATGCCGATACCGACGTTCTCGAGAACCCGCTCGTTCGGAAGCCGCGCCACGTCTTCGAGGCGCTCGCCTTTGAGCGATTCCGACAACATCGAGGCGGAGGCCTGACTGATAGCGCAGCCCTTCCCCGAGAAGCGCACGTCCGTGACGCGGCCGTCGGTACCGACCTGCAGATCGAACCGGATCCGGTCTCCACACAGGGGATTGAGGTCCTCGAAGGTTGCGTCCGGTGCATCCAGCTTCCCGAAATTTCGCGGATTGCGATAATGATCGAGAATGTATTCTTTGTAAAAATCGTCCATTACAGCATCACGCGATCTTGAACAGCGAGGCCGCGCGCTCGAGTCCGTCGACGAACTGATCGACGTCGCGTTCGGTATTATAGAGATAGAACGATGCACGGGCCGTCGCGGGCCAGCCCATTTGTTCCATGAGCGGCATCGTGCAGTGATGTCCGGCCCGCACGCAAACGCCTTCCGTATCTAGAATTGAAGCCAGATCGTGCGCGTGAATGTCGGCAAAATTGAACGAGATGACGCCCGAACGATGGGCGAGGTGCTGGGGTCCATACACGGCCAGCCCCCGTGCAGCAAACGGTTCGAGACGCCCGAGTGCGTATGCAGTCAGCTCACGCTCGTGCGAAGCGATCCAATCCATGCCCACGCTCGTCAAGTACTCGACCGCCGCTCCCAGGGCGATCGCATCGGCAATATTGCTCGTACCCGCTTCGAATTTCCACGGGATCTCATTGAAGGATGTGTGCTCGTACCCAACTTCTTTGATCATGTCGCCGCCGGTTAGAAACGGCGGCATCGCTTCGAGTAACCCACGCTTACCGTAGAGGAAGCCGATGCCCGTCGGGCCGCACATCTTATGGCCGCTAGCGGCGAGAAAATCGACGTCGAGCGCTTGCACGTCGACTTTGAAATGCGGGACCGATTGGGCGCCGTCCACGAGAACGATGGCGCCCGCGGCGTGCGCTTGCGGCACGATGGTCTCGAGCGGCGCGATCGTGCCGAGCGTGTTGGAGACGTGCGAGAGTGCAACGAGGCGGACTCCGGCGAGCTTCGACGGCAGATCGTCCAGCACGTGCATGCCGTCCGCATCGACGTCGATGAAGCGCAGTTCCGCCCCCGTTTTTGCGGCCAGTAGCTGCCATGGCACGAGGTTGGAATGATGCTCGAGCCGTGAGGTCAAGATCGCGTCCCCTGCTTTGAGGTTCGCGAGGCCCCACGTGAAGCTCACTAGGTTGATCGCTTCGGTCGTGTTGCGCGTCCAAATGATTTCGGCGGACTCTGCGGCGTTCACGAAACGGGCGACCTTATCTCGCGCGCCTTCGAACGCGTTCGTCGCGCGCTCGGCCAGCTCGTACACGCCACGATGAATGTTCGCATTGTCATGTACGTAATAGCGCACGAGCGCATCGATGACCGCGCGCGGCTTTTGCGAAGTGGCCGCAGAGTCGAGGTACGCGAGCCGCTTGCCACGCGACGTCGGCTCCGAGAGAATCGGAAAATCACGCGCGATCCGGGTCGCGAGTTCGTCGCGGGTGGCGATCATACGCTTACGTTGACCGCTCCGCTGCCGATTTTGTTTTCGAGCGCGGTCCGGATCTCGTCGCGTAACGCACTTGGAAACTGGTCGATGGCCGGCTCGAAGAAGCCGAGCGCGATCATGCGTTCCGCATCGGCGCGTGCGATGCCGCGCGTTTCCGCATAAAAAAGCTCCTCTTCCGAAATCGCGCCGACCGTCGCACCATGGTAGGCTTTGACGTCGTTCGCCGCGATCTCGAGCGCCGGAATCGAATCGATATGGGCACCCGGCGAAAGGAGCAGCGCGTCATCGCGTAGCGAAGCGTCGGTACCGTGTCCGTCGGGCAGGATCTTGATGTTGCCGAGGTAGCGGCCCTGGCCGTTTCCCGTACCGGCGCTCCGCACGATCGTCCGCGACTGGGTGTCGCGCGCGGAATGCACGGATTCCGTCTCGACGTCGACGTGCTGGGCACCGTCGGAGAAAAAGAGGACGACGGCATTCGCTTGCGCGGCGCGACCGGATTCGTAGGCCCGAAAACGGGAAACCGTATGCATCCCGCCGAGTTCCGCGAGCGCGAAATCGAGGCGTGCCTCACTTCCGAGCAACGCGCGTCGCGTCATAATCAGGCGGGTTCCGGCCGCGGCCCGCTGTTCGACCGCGTACCGGAGCTCGGCGCGGTCACCGATGACAAGTTCGGTAATGCCGCAAACGAAAGGCGCGCCCGCAACCGAAGCGATTCTCTCGATGACGGTCGCGCGCGCGCCCTCCCCGAGCGATACGAGCGTGTATGGGAAAAGCGCCGCAAGCCGCGCTTCGTAGCCGATGACGAGCGGTTCTTCGATCGTGACACCCGCCGGCACGTCGACGAACGCTCCGTGATTCGCAAAGGCCAGGGCGAGCGATGCAAATTTGTCATCGCGCGTGTCCACGGCGTAGCCGTAAGCCCGCTCGAATGCGACACGATGGCGTTCGCGGGCAAGCGAAAAGCGTTCGATCGTTACACCGCTTTTGCGTGCGTTCGGAAGTAGCGCTTCGAGATCGAGTTCGACGCCGGTCGCCGTCTCGAACGGGATCACGCTCGATAGGTCCAGCGTCGCGAGATCGTGCTTCCAGCTACGGCCGGAGCGAACGGATGCATTGACCGGGAGTTCTTCGAAACGCGCGAGCGCATCGTAGCGCGCGTCTGCAGCGATCGAACCCGCTCCGGCGTGCCCCAGTAGGGCGTCGAGTGAAACACGGCCCATGCCACACGCCGCAACGTCGTTAGCGGACACCCGCTGCGACCTCTTCGCGAATTTTATCGTAGCCTTCGCGTTCGATGACGTTGGCGAGTTCGGGACCGCCAGATTTCACGATGCGCCCGTCGATCATGATGTGGACGCGGTCGGGCGCGATGTATTGCAGGATGCGCGGGTAGTGCGTGATGATGAGAAAACCCGTGTCCTTGCCCGTTTCGGAGGCCCGCATCGCATTCACCGAGGCGCCGACCGAACGCAGGGCGTCCACGTCGAGACCGGAATCCGTCTCGTCGAGAATCGCATACTTCGGCGCGATCATCGCGAGTTGCAGCATTTCCAGGCGCTTCTTTTCGCCGCCGGAAAATCCGTCGTTGACATAGCGAGACAGAAACGCGGCGTCCATGTCGAGAACGTCGAGCTGTTCGAAGATCAGGGCGCGAAATTTCGAGGGTGTCAAGTCGTCCGGCCGGATCGCCTGACGCGCGCTGCGTATAAAATTTGCGACGCTCACTCCCGGAATCGCCGCCGGATATTGGAACGAAAGGAAGAGCCCCGCCTTGGCCCGTTTATCGGGCGCCAGACCGACGAGCTCCTCGCCGTCGAGCCGGATCGAACCTTGGCCGACCGCGTAATTCGGATGCCCTGCTGCCGAAAAAGCGAGCGTCGACTTGCCGCTGCCGTTGGGGCCCATCAGCGCGTGAACGCTGCCCGGTTCGACCGCTAGATCGATTCCTTTAAGAATTTCGTTGTCGTCAACGCTGGCCCGAAGGCCGGCAATGTGCAATCCGCGCTCGCTCATACCGGTCTATGGTAGGTTGGTGCAGCCAGAAAGTCAAGGAACACCTGGACTATCTTCTGCTTTCATGCTACGCTGAGGCCGAGCATGAACGAGTCCCGTTTTTTCCAATCGACGCGCGGCAAGATCGTGTCGGCGCTACGTCGACGGCACTCGGCGTCGGCTGTCGAACTCGCGACGGAATTCGGTGTCTCGCCCAATGCCGTGCGACAGCAGCTCGTGAGCCTCGAGCGTGACGGCTACGTCATCGAGCGCCCCGTTAAGCGTGGGCCGACGAAGCCGACCCTCGAGTATTCGTTGACGCGGAGCGCCGACGACCTCTTTCCGCAACGCTACGACAGGATGCTCGGTGCGGTTTTGCGCGAGGTCAAAGCGTCGTTCGGCGAGGCGGGTCTCGACACGGTCATGCAGAGTCTCGGACGCCGGGAAACGGAAAAGTTTCGGAGCAAACTGACCGCGCCCGATGCCAAGGGCCGCGCCATCGAGCTCGCCGCGGTGCTGCGCGAGCACGGTGTCGAGGCGGAGGTCGTTGCTTTGCCTTCGGGCGCCGTGGAATTGCGCGAGCACAATTGTCCCTACGCGAATACGATTCAGGAGCACCCCGAAGTGTGCTCGATCATCCATACCGTCTTGCACGAGGCTGTCTCGCAGGATACGGTGCAAGTCGAGTCGATCGCAACCGGCGGCGACGCTTGCCGGTTCGAGATCACGGCGGCTCGCGAGCCCATCGTTACCTAACGTTCGCCAAGGAGTGGTTTCCGCGTGAATTTTGCGAAATTTCAAGACCTCGTCGAGAAGCGCACCGGGTTCCGGACGATGGATAACCCGATGGCCAGCGGCGAGTATTTCAGCGACTCGTGCGGCGACATGTATACGTATTATCTCAAAGTCGGGCCGGGCGACGTCATCGAAGACGTCTCGTATTTCACGACCGGCTGCGGCTTCGGAACGGCGACGTGCAGCTTACTCGTCGATCTGGCGCACGGCAAAACGCTCGACGAAGCCTACGCGATCAGCGATGCCGATATCGAAGCGCAGCTCGACGGCTATCCGGACAAGAAGAAAGACTATCCGGAGCGTTCACGGCTCGCTTTACAAGCGGCGATCGACGACTTTCGCCGGAAGCGTGCCGCCGGCGCCATCTCGGACACGATGCTGGCGCAAGCCGCCGCTGCCGCCGCGGCCGCGCGCGCCGCGACGTCGCCGGGCAATGGTCGCACGTCGCAGGACGAACGCGAAGCACAACAACCGGCGCCTGCCGCGACGGACGACGGTAAGGTACTCATCAAGCTCCATTAGCGCGCCGGGACTCAGCGCGCCGGACGTCGCATCCGGCAGTTCCTACGCTAAATAGGGATTGTAGCGCCGTTCGGTCCCGATCGTCGTCGCGGGACCGTGCCCGGGAATAACTGCGCAATCGTCGTCGAACACCCACAGCTTCTGCCGGATGCTCGTGACGATATCGCTCCGTGACGTCCCGCCGATATCCGAGCGTCCAATGCTCCCGCGAAAGAGTGTGTCGCCGGTCAGTAAGATCGTCCGGCCCGCAATTTCGCAAGCGAACGAGACGCTGCCCGGCGTGTGTCCCGGCGTATGGAGTACCTCCAGCGTGACGGCACCGGCGCGAACGCAGTCGCCGTCACGCAGTTCGCCGTCGAGCGGAACGACGCGCGGCACGCGCATACCGAGCCACCGCGCCTGCTCCACGAGCGTGCCGTAGAGCGGCAGATCGGCCGGGTGCAGCAGGCCGAGCGCTCCGGTGCGATCGCGCAAGTCGGCGAAGGCTCCGATATGATCGGCGTGAGCGTGCGTATGGACGAGATAGGTAGCGCGCACCCCGCCTGCATCGAGGCGCCGGACGATTTCGTCCGTCTCGTCGCCGCCGTCTACGACGATCGCTTCGCCGCTCGTCGCGTCGGCAACGATCGTGCACGTGCAGCCGAGCGGTCCGACCGCGAAATGTTCGATCGTCAAGGAATCCGGCATTCAAAGTCCCGGTACGACGTGTTGAAATATCCGAGCGGCGCGCCGTCACGCACGCCGCTCGCGCGCACGGCTCCGATGAAGATCGTGTGCGTTCCGGCACTGTACTCTTCGGCGAGTTCGCAATCCAGATAGGCGAAGATGCCGTCGAGGATCGGCGAACCCGTAACGGCGGAGGCATACGGCAGCGAATGAAACGGATCGGGTGCGGCGTGCGAAGCGAAACGCTCGGCCAGCGGTTGCTGTTCGACGCGCAGGAGGTTGACGCAGAACCGTCCGGCCTGGGAGATGATCGGGTGACTGCGAGCCTGGCGATTCACGCACACGAGGATCGTCGGCGGCTGCGCCGAGACGCTCGTCACGGCATTGGCCGTGAACCCTTTGGGCTTCCCTTCGAGTAGCGTCGTAATGATGGTCACTCCGGTCGGAAAGCGCCGCATGACGTCGCGGAACTCGGCCGCCCTCATGCGACGCGGGCGCCGAGGCCCACGCCGTCGCCGATGGGCAGGATCGTCGCATCGAGTTCCGGGTGTTGTAGAAATCTCCGGTTGAACGCGCGTATCGAGCGCGTCGCAAACGAGTCATCGGATGTCGGTTCGGCCGCCGCGCACCCTCCCCACAGCAGATTATCGACGACGACGAGGCCGGAGCGTTTGAGCATCGGCACCGCTAATTCCAGATACGCCTCGTATTCATCTTTGACCGCGTCGATAAAGACGATGTCGAGGTTGCGGACCGGAAAGGTCGGCAGAACCTCGAGCGCCGGTTGATTGATTACCTCGATCGCCGCATCGCGCTCGGCGCGTGCGAAAAAGGTGCGCGCGATCCGGGTGCGCTCGATGTCAGGATCGATCGTCCAGATATGTCCGGCCGGCGGTAGCGCAAGCGCCATCCAGAGCGTCGAATAACCGTAGGCGGTACCGATCTCGAGAATCCGGTTCGCTTGCATGGCGTGCACCAGCGTCGAGAGCAGCCGGCCGGTCTCACGAGCTACGATCGGGATGTCGTCCGCCTGCCCGAGTTGCTCGAGTTCGAGCAGTAGAGGCGACGGATTACGGTGCAGCCGCTGCAAGTAGGACAACTCGCTCACGGCGCTACGTTTGTTGCTTCCGCCCGTGGGGAACCTCTTGCATGCGTCGAACGTCAAGACGCTCGAATAGATACCGGCAATCGAAGGAGGCCTCCCGATGGCGATTCTCGCCCCCCAATCTTACGTGCCGAAAAAATGGAATTTGGCCGGCTTACAGGGGATTTCCGATCAGACGCTGACCGTGCATTTCGGCTTGTATGAAGGTTACGTCAAGAATACGAATCTGCTCAACGAGCAGATTGCGGAAAAGATCAAAGCCGGGCAAGTCTCCGGGGCAGATCCGGCGTTCGCCGAGATCACTCGCCGGCTCGGTTTCGAATACAATGGTATGGTCCTTCACGAATATTATTTCGATAATATGACGAGCAGTGGTAATGGTAGCCCGAGCAGCGGCAAGCTGCACGACGCCGTCGGCGCGAGCTTCGGAGATTTCGAAACGTGGAAGAAAGACTTTGCGGCGGTCGGCGGGATGCGCGGCGTCGGTTGGGCGATTGCGTATCAAGAACCGAAGACGGGACGTATCTCAAATCATTGGATCACGCTGCATGAAGACGGTAACGTCGCCGGGTACAAACCGATCGTGGTGATGGACGTTTGGGAGCACGCGTTCTTACTCGATTATAAACCGGCGGAGCGTTCGAAGTACATCGAATCGTTCTTTGCCAACGTCGATTGGGCGGCTACCGAAGCGCGTCTAACCCCTGCGTCGGCCACGTAAGGTCGTTTGCAGCGTCTGCGGCTCTTCCCGCTCAATACCGTGCTCTTTCCCGGCGCGGTGTTGAATCTTCACGTCTTCGAACCGCGCTACAAGCAGATGATTTCCGAGTGCCTGGAAGGCGGTGAGGCGTTCGGCGTGTGCCTCATCCGCGATGGCGATGAGGCGGGCGATCCGGAAGTGATGCCGCATGAGATCGGTACGACGGCGGAAATCGGAGATGTCACGCCGCTCGAGAACGGCCGCTACTACATCAGCACGGTCGGGAGGCGGCGCTTTCGCATCGAGCGCGTTGTCGAGCGCGAGCCGTTCTTGACGGTCGAGGTGTCGTATTTGCCCGAGGATGGGCCGGGGGACGCTCTAACGGTCGAAGAACTCGTCGGCGAGATCCGCGATGTGTTTCGCGATTATCTGCGTCTGCTGGTCGAATTTTCGGGAATGCACGCCGACATCGAGTTGCCCGATGACCCGATCGACGCATCGTTTTTAATCGGCGATGCCCTGCAGGTCGCCGATTCCATGAAGCAGCGGTTACTCGAACTTTCGAGCACGGAGCAGCGACTGACGGTCGAATTGGGCTTCTTGCGCCGCCTGTTACCGCAATTACGGTCGCTGCTCGAACGCAAACGCGAAGCGCCGCAAGCCCAGCCGAGCGCCGCGCCCGGGGGCACTTTTCGAACCACGCAGGAGCAATTCTTCGGCAAGCATTTTAGCCTGAACTAGCCCGCTAAACCTCGTTACGCTCGACGCTTTCCGCTGCTGAAACGACGTTGCGCATGAGCGCGATATTCGTGACTGGTCCGACGCCGCCCGGAACGGGCGTAATCTCTCCGGCGACTGCCGCTGCGCTTGCGAAATCGACGTCGCCGCGCAACGTTCCGTCCAGCATGGTCGTGCCGACGTCAATCACGGTGGCTCCGGGGCGGAGCCACTCGGCGTCGACGAGCCCTGGCGCTCCCGCGGCGACGACGACGATCTCGGCGGCTCGCGTGTGGTCGCGAATGCGCACGGTCTCTTTATGCGTTACGGTGACGGTGGCGTTCTGCGCCATGAGGAGCAGGCTTACCGGCAAACCGACAACGTTCGAGCGGCCGATGACGGTAATCTCGCGGCCGCGCAGCGGCCACATTGCGCTGCGCTCGAGGAGCAACATGACCGCTGCGGGCGTCGCCGGCACGTAGCGTGCTCCCGTGGCGAAGGCGAGGCGTCCCTGATTGAGCGGATTGCTGCCGTCGACGTCTTTCAGCTCGGGGATCGAGCTCGCAATGCTGCGGATCGAAAGATGTTGCGGTAACGGTTGCTGTAAGATCACCCCGTGGACGGTTACGTCCGCATCGAAGCGTTCGAGCGCGCGTCGCACGCCGGCGTCGTCTATCTCCCCCGGAAGCACGTCGACGTCGACCGTCACGCCGATCCGTTCGCCGAGGGCGAGCATACCTCGTACATAGGCGAGACTCGAGTCGTCCTCGCCGACCATCATGACGACCAGCCGCGGAACCGTGTCGAGGGCCGCGAGCGCCGTCGTGCGGGCGATCAGTCCGGCCCGCAATTCCCGGGCGATCGCGCGTCCGTCGAGGATGCGTGCTGCCATCGGCCAAGGGGTACGCGAGAGGGAGAAGCATCGCCTGGAATACGTGCGCCGCGAGATTCGCCTGGGCTCGACGTTCGACGCGGAGGCGTTCGAACGCGCCTGCACCGCGTTTCGCGAACTCTATAACGTCGAACCGCAACGGGCTCTGTGCGCACCCGACGTCTTAGCTCGTTTTTGCGACCTGTACGAGCGGGCGCACCACGTCCACCAGCATTCCACCCGTCTCGCGTTCCGCGGCATTCCCTTGACGGCCGCGATCCTAGCTCCAGGCACGGTGGCCTTCGAAGGGGAGATAGACCCCGCCCGCATGGGCGACTGGTAATCTCGGCGGGCGCGCTTTTGCGGTGAGGCGGCGTCTCTCGTCGCTTAAATGGCTCTGCCATTCTGCGCTCCTCGATCCTTGCCTCACCGCAAAATCGCGTCCGCATCGTGCGGGGGTGGGGCGAAAGTGTTTTTGCGGTCGGAGCGGCTCTCGGCGCACAGATGGCTTCGCCATTGTGCGCTTCCGGGGGGCACCACGCGTCCGCATCGTGCGGGGGTGGGCGAAAGCTTTTTGCGGTCGGAGCGGCTCTCGGCGCACAGATGGCTTCGCCATTGTGCGCTTCGGGAGCAGGGTGAGTTGGGTCCGCGGATGCGAAGGACGAGGCGGGGTTAGACGCCGTTGGCTAGGAGGCGGGCGGTGACGATGGCGGGGGCTTCTATGTTGGGGCAGTGGCCGCACTTGGGGAGCTCGAGGACGTCGGCTTGGGGGTAGACGCTGCGGGCGACGGTGAGCGCGCGGACGGGTATGTAGCGGTCTTCGCGGCCCCATACTAGGAGCGTCGAGCCGTGCCAGGCGGCGAGACGCTCGTGCAGGGCGTCCAGGTGCAACAGCTCGTGCATGGCCCCGGCGACGCTCGCGAAGGCGCGGACTAGCGCCGGGTCTTGCGACAGAGCGAAGGCCCGCTCGTGCATCGTTTCCGGCACGCTCGCCGGATTGTAGACGGCCGACGTCAGCGTACGGCGCACGAAGCGGCGCGACGGGCGGAGCCGCCCGAGCACCGAGGTGACCGGGCGACTCGCCGCGACCCGCAGCACGAAGCTCGAGGTTCGCAGGAACCCGGCCGGATCGATGAGCGCGAGCAGCCGTACGCGGCTCCCTTCCCGGGCGGCATAATCCGCGGCAATAAGGCCGCCGAGCGAGTGACCGACTAGGGAGAAGCGCTCGAGTCCGGCGCCTGCGACGACGCAGCGCAATGCGGCTTGAAAGTACGCCAGCGTATAGGCTGCCTTGGGCCGGTCCGAAGCGCCGAACCCCGGCAAGTCGAAGGCGATGCAGCGGTGCGTGGCGCCGAGTTGGCGCGCGATTCCGTCCCAAGCGGCCTGCGTCCAGTGACCCATGCCGTGCACGAAGAGAACGACTGGTGCCCCAGCGTCGCTACGGCCGCTAGCGTACGTCGCGAGCGACGCGTCGCCGAAGGGAGTACGGCCTTCGCGCCAGCCCAAGACGCTGTGCGCGGGGCTGCCGGGCCGGGCCTGCGAATTCAAATGACGTATGCCTCGTAACTTCTTAGCGCTGATAACGACGGTCGTCGCCGTCGCGGTCGTGGCGCTGACCGTAAATTTCTACTTTGGTTCGGGCGGCGGCGCCGCCGGGCGCGGCGGAGGAGGTCCGGGGATGCTGGCGGGCGCTCCGGCTCAAAGTTATACCGTTAAAAGCTTGAGCGGCACGAGCGACGCTCTCGAGCGATACCGCGGCCATGTCGTCTTGCTGAATCTGTGGGCCTCCTGGTGCGCCCCGTGCCGCAGCGAAACGCCGGCGCTGGAGCGGCTCTATACGTCCGAGCGTGGCAAGGGTCTCGTCGTGCTGGGTGTCGATCAAGGCGAGTCGGCAGCCGCAGCCGCGTCGTTTTCCAGAGAGATGGGGCTGACGTACCCCATTCTCCTAGACGAGGAGCAGCGTTACGGGCGGGCGTATGCCGCTGTCGGTCTGCCGACGACCCTCGTTATCGATAGCGGCGGCCGGATCGTCCGCGGCATCGACGGCGAGTTGAGCCTGGCACAAATGCACGAAGCGGTGGACCCGCTGCTGCGCGCCCGGTGAGCGGCCGCGGAGCAGCGGTTCTAGCCGCGTTGTTTTGCATCGCCGCCGTCGTGGCGCAGGATATCGCACCGGGTTGGGCAGGCTATCACTCCTGGCAATACGCGGCAGCACTCGGCATCGCAATGACCGCGGTGGTCGGATACTTGCTCGAAGCGCGCGCGGGCCGCGACGGCGAACTGGGTCGACGCCTGCTTATCGCGTTGATCGGCGCGCTCGTTATCGCAGCGGCGGGTCTGATCTCCGGACTGCTTGGACCCGATACCGAGACCGTCGCGCGAGCTCCGGGGACGGTCGCGCCGTTGCCCTCGGTCGCGGGTGCTGCTTTTTTCCCCCTCGCGGATCCGGACGATATCGCGCGCGGCAAGGCGAGCATAACGTTGCGGCGTCGAAACGGAAGCGTCCTCGAGATCGCAGCCGGTAGCGGTCGCTTCGTCGGTGCGACCGCCCTGCGCTTGATTCCCCAGACGGCGGCGTACGTATCCGGCCGCGATTTACGCGGCAATCACCTTACCATTACGCAACCGACGAACCCGTCGTTCCTCTCTCCGGTGCTACTGTTCACCCAAACGGTGCCGATCGCAGGCAAGAACGTGCCCTCAGACGCGTTTGCGGCCCCGGCGGTTCATCGGCAGATCAAAGCCTTCTATTTCGGTAAGGGGGCGCTCGGAGCGCAACATGCCGGGAATCTCGGTCCCGCCGTGCTCTTTGCCGTCGACGACGATGCCGGCCGGCTGGTTCCCGGTGCGATCGGTTTTGCCACGAGCGACCGTGAGGTGACCCTCGGCGGGTTGCGCCTGAAGGCTTTCCTCGGTACGTATCCGGCCTTGCAGATGTCGGCGGTTCCCTACCCGCTCGCGTTGTGGATCGGCGCCGCCCTATGCGTTATCGGGAGCATCTATGCCGCGCAGCTAAAGTTTCCGCCGGCCCGACAAAAAGATGTTGCGCCTGCATTGCCCACAACGACACGTGGGTAACACACCCGGCAAGCCCGAGTGATCGAGCGGGTGGCGTGGCAGGGCAAGGTAAGTTCCACGGCGCATGCGATTCCGGCGAGGGCATGACAAATGCCAGGAGCGAAGCTCTCTTGTGCGCCGGAGTACGGCTAGACCCGAGACATGGAAGTGGGTTATGACGAGTGGCTGGGCGCTGGCGGCCGACGAGCGGGCCGCCTTGGCATCTTTCGTCCATGCGCAGCAGGCGACACTGATCGCCTCAATCGTAGAATCGGCGGCGCTGGCCGAGCCCCGCTTGCGCGGCGTTCTGCCGTTCGCAAGGTCGCTGCTGGCTCGCTTCTGTCTCGAGTTGAGCGACGGTGATTCCGAGCCGCTGGATCGATTGACCGCTAGCGCGCCCGAGCAACAGGAAGCATCCGAGCTCGGGCGCGTTGCCGTACTCGCCTGCGCCGTGGTCTCGAAAGCGTATGTTGCCGAATACCCGGGCGCCCGAGCAGTCGAAGCCTACCTGGCGTTACGGTCGAACGAGTTCGAGAAACGCTTTCGAAACGAGCGGACGAAAGACCGTGCCGAGGCGGCTGACGTCTCGCCGTATGCGAATACGAGTGAGATCGTAACGTCATTATTGTCAGCGCTGGAGGCACGTGACGGCACCTCGTGCGATCATTCCAGAGCGGTCGGCATGTGGGGCGGGCGGCTTGCAAAGACGATCGGCCTTAGCGCGCGAGAACAGGCCTTTGCGGTCCTGGCAGGGACGCTGATCGATGTCGGCAAGATCGCCACGCCGACGGAACTGTTGCTCAAACCCGGTCCACTTACGAGTGGCGAGCGGGAAGTGATGCGGTCCCATTCTTCGATCGGCGCGAGAATGCTCGAGCGCGTGCCCTCGCTACGGGAATTCGCGCCCGTCGTGCGTGCTCATCACGAACGCTTCGACGGCCAGGGGTATCCCGATAGGCTGTCCGGCACGTCGATTCCGATGATGGCTCGCGTTCTGGCAGTTAGCGATTCGTTTCACGCTATGATCAGCAAGCGGCCGTACCGTGCGCCGATTGCCGTTGCTAACGCGGCCCGCGAACTCCGCCGTTGCTCGGGGACGCAGTGGGATCCCGGCGTCGTCGATGCGATGCTTTCGATCGTAGAACCCGCGGTCCGAACCGAGCCCGCTCGGGCAGTCGGGGCCGCGCGGTGAGCGAGGGACACTAGAACTCGGTACCGCTGGTAAACCGGAACGCCTCGATCTTGACCGCAGGCGTAATCATCTGATAGGCGTAGCCGCCCGTACGAACTTGACGGTCGGCAAACTCGGCTCGCGAGAGAGCTTCGAGAATGCTCTCGTTGAAACGCAAATTCCGCACGCCGCGCACGAGCGACCCGTTTTCGATGAGAAACGTGCCGTCGCGCGTCATCCCGGTGACGATCGTGCGTCGCTGATCCACCGGCCTGATATACCAAAAGCGGCTCACGAGCAAGCCACGTTCGGTTTCGGCGATCAACTGCGCGAGCGGTTTCTCGCCCGCGCCCACGACGATATGGCTCGCCTGCGGACCGTGCGAATTCGGCGCCGGGAGCGCGTGCCCCGTGTTCGGACGTCCAAGCTGCTTCGCATAGCGGGCGTCCGTTACGACGTTGTTCGCGATGCCGCCCTCGAGCAATCCGACTCGCTGCGTCGGGACGCCTTCATAATCGAACGGAACGCCGGCGAACAAAGGATGAGCGTAATCGTCGACGAGCGTCACGTTCTCACCCGCATAACGCCGCCCCAGACCACCTGAGAGGAACGATGAGCCTTCGTCGTAGCTTTGAGCGGAGAAGTGATCGGCGAGGTACGCGAGGAGCTCGCCGAATGCGGGCGGCTCGAGAATGACGGTCCACGCGCCCGGCGTGACCGCCTCGGGGGCGCGTCCGGTCCGGGCTTTCTGCGCGGCTACCTCGCTCACGAAAGAACCGTCGACGCCGGCGAACGCGTTACCGTAGTGCTCCGCATAGCCCGAAGCATCGCTGCCGTTTGCTTTCACGTTGAGGGCGCAGAGCGTACCGTCGAACGATGCCAGCGTACCGAGCGAATTCGCAATCGTTATCCCGTCACGTCTGGTCGATACGTAACCGGCGGCCCATAGCGCGTCGCGTTCGACGACCGCGAACACGTCCGCGGCCACGCGCGCCAGACGTTCCGGCGCGGCCGTTGCCGCGGACGCATCGAACGCGGCATCGGGCACGGCAACCATCGCGTTCCGCTCCAGGGGCGGCAGATCGTTATCGGCGGGCGCGTGCGCAGCCATCTCTTTCGCGCGCGCGACGATCCGTGCGAGCGACGCTTCCGAGAGATCGTTCGACACTGCTACGCCTGTACGGAAATCGACGATCGTGCGCAGGCGCAGCGTCGTGTTGGTCGCGGCGACGTTCTGATGGATCGCGTTGTGCGTGAAGCGCGTCAGCGCGCGATCGACGTCGCTGACGATTACTTCGCTCGCGCCTCCTGCGCTCGCGAGTACCCGTGCCGCGAGCGCTTCGCGTTCGTCCTTATCCATCGTAACCCGCTCCGACGCGCACGTTGCGAAAGCGGGCGGGTGAGGCGGCTTGCGCCGTGCGTCCGGTTTGCATCGGCTCGCCCTTACCGCAGTTCGGTGTCCCCCAGGGCACCCAGGAACGTTCGTCCGCGATCGCGTCGCACGCGGACCAGAATTGCTGCGTAATCCCGGCGTAGGTCGGGTTCTTGAGCATGCGCGTTCGCTTGCCGTTGACGATTTCCCAGCCGATCTGACACCCGAACTGGAAGTTGAGCCGGTGGTCGTCGATCGACCACGAGCGGTTCGATTCCATGTATACGCCGTATTTGATGCCGTCGAAGAGCGCTTCGAACGGCACGTCTCCCGGCAGCAAGCTCAAATTGCACATGCGGATCATCGGCACGTGTTGCCAGCTTTCAGCGCGCACGCAGGCGTTCGTCGCGCGTCCGATCGTGCGCGCGGTATCGCGCGACATTTCGAAGCCGACGAGCACGCCGTCACGCACGATGTCCGAGGGAACGCTTTTCGCGCCTTCGTCATCGTACGCTGCCGTTGCGAAGCCGCGCGGCATGAGATTGTCGATGACGATCGTCACGTTTTTAGAACCGTAGCGAAGTTTGCCGAGCTCGTCCGGAGCGAGGAAACTCGTGCCGGAGAAATTAGCCTCCCATCCCATGACGCGGTCGAGTTCCGCTGCGTGCCCGCACGATTCGTGGATCTGCAGCGACACTTGCGAGCCACCGAGAATAATATCGAACTCGCCCGCAGGGCACTGCACCGCGTCGAGAAGCCGGCTCGCTTCTTCGCCGATGCGCGGCGCGTTCTCACGCAGCCGGGCGAGCTCGACGATCTCCCAGCCGCCGCCTTGATACAACCCGATATCGCCCGGAAACGAACGGTCTTGCGCGTCGTGTTCGCCGACCGCGAGCGCTCGGATGCCGCTACCCGTCTGATGCAGCACCTGCGCGATGCGCGAACCGGTCGTGCTGTAAAACGTCTTGCTCGTCGTCCAGAGATCGAGCCACGCACGTCCGACGGAGATGTGGGGCGAGACGTGCAGCGCGCGTTCCGCTGCGAGCAAAAGCGCGACGCGCTCGCCGAGCGGCACCGTCGCCGGGTCCCGCTCGCGCGGAGTCTCGAACGCGTCGACGTAACATTCCCGGGGCGCTTCCGCGAAGCGCCGCAATGCGACGCGCGCGCCTGCCTTCGCAATCTCGACCGCTCGCGCGGCCGCGCTGTCGACGCCGCGTTCGCTGACGTCGGCGCTCGCCGCAAAGCCCCACGCCCCGGCATAGAAAGCGCGCACGCCGAAGCCGATGCTCGTTTCGTCGCCGAGGGCTGCGAGTTCCCCGTTACGGACTTCCATCCGTTCCGCGCGCCCGTCATCGAAGCGGACGTCGGCATACGTCGCACCGCGCACCTGCGCGGTATCGAGCGCGCGGGCAGCCAGAGCGTCGAAGGTCGTCATCGAGAAGCTCTAGTCCACGGCCGCCGGACGGAGTCCTTCGGAGCGGATCAGCTCGGCGCTGCGCAGGCCGAGCGCGACGTCGGTGGCCGGCGCGACGGTCGTCGCTGCCGCTCGCGAGCGATCGTAGGCGAACGCCGCCATGCGGTAATCGCCGAACGTACCGGCGAGCGTTGCGCCATCGGGATCGACGACGAACGCGCGCTCGCGGGCGCGATCGAAAACCACGATGTAAGCGCGCAATTCCGCCGCCCGCGTGCGGGCGAACGCGACGATCCAGGCGGCTTCGCCTTCGGCCTCCCAGAGGAAGAGATCGACGCCCCCGAGTCGCGGCGCAACGAGGCCGCGCGGCGAATAGACGCTCGACGAATCGACGCAGGCGACGCGCACGCCGCCTGCCTGCAGGTAAGCCGGGCCGTTCGGAGCCGGCTCGCAGCCGAATACGGGAATGGCGTGGCCCCGAGCGTCGTTCGTTCCGCTCGCGAGAAGCACATCGGCGTCCGCGAAAGCTGCGAGCTCCGCGAAGCGCGCGATTTCGGCGGCGTCGCCCGCGAGCGTGAAGGCGATGCGCGCACGTGCCGAGAGTCCCGGGGGCTCGGGCGACGGTTTTGCGGCCGATGCGTGCGCGCTATGTGGGGCCGGCGAGCCGACGCTCACGTCACCGACGACGATCGTTTCGTCGCGTTCGCCGCCCCGTGCGACGAACGAACCGTCGGCGGCGATGATCGCGCTTTTACCGCAATACGCGACGCTGCTTGCCTCGACGCCCGCTTTGTTGCAAACGACGAACGGCACGCCGTTCTCACGCGCACGCACGCCGGCCATGAAGTCGGCTTGAACGTTCTCGAGTGCGGAGGGCTCGCGCCCGCTCGTCACCCATGCGGTGGGCATCACCAGAATCTCGGCCCCACGTTCGACGAGCGTTGCGGCGATCGTCGGTATGCGGCCGTCGGCACACACGAGTAGTCCGAGGCGACCGAGGGGCGTATCGATCGGCGCGAGCGTTCTTCCCGCCGCAAACCAGCGCCGATCGAAGTGCCATAAGAATTGCTTGGCGGCGTAGCCGAGTTCGACACCGTCCGGTCCGATGACGATCGCCGTATTGAACGTACGGTCCCGAACTATTTTCGCGGCGCCGTAGACGACGCTCATCTCGTACGTGCGCGCGAGCACTCCGAGCGTCTGCGCGGCGCGTTCGAGCTGCGACGGTGCCACGGGCGCGAGCCCCAGGACGTACGCCGGAACGGAGCCTTCCGGCAATACGACGAGTTTTGCGCCGCCTTTGCCGGCCGCTTCAACGAGCGATAACACGTGCGGCCAATGCGTATCGAAATCGTCACGATCGTAGGCGCGTGTTTGTACGCAAGCGACGGGTATTTTACGTGCGTTCACGGAATTCGGCTCTCAATCGACATAGCTCTCACGCGCTCCAAGGGGAATCTATCGTGAAGCCAGTCACCGGGCTTGTTTTTTTGTGCGTTGCGGCTTCCTGTATCGCCGCCGGCGCAGTCACTCCCGCTCCATCGAAAACCGCAAAACCGGCCGCCGGAAAAACCGTTGCGGCGCGGGTCGTCGTTCGGCAACCCGCGGTCGCCGATCTAGCACCGGCCGACGAATACTTCGGGCCGTTTAAACTGAGCATCATCGGAATTCGCAATACCATTCGCGACCTCGGATTACGCTACGATTTCAATCACGACATCGGGACGCAGACGTACAACTCGGCGCAGCAGACGGAACGCTCGATACGCGATTGGGAGCAGCGCTATCCGCGCGACGATCAGCTTCCGCGCGCCGTCTACCTGCTCCAGCGCCTGTATACGAAGGTGCTGGTAAAGCAAGCCCGCGACCGGGCGCAAGTCACGGCGACGTGGCTGTTCGCCGATTTCGCGCGCTCGCCGCAATCGAAGCAGCTGAAGAAGACGCTCGCGGTGGAACATCTCGCGCCGCTACCGCCGCCGACGCCGGTCCCGCCGACGGCCCCTCCGCAGACGCACTACGAGTCGGCCTTCGGTTCCAACTATCCCTCGGACTTCAACGCGTCTCCGAGCGCGGCCCCGTCGCCGCGGCCGGCCGTAAATACACCCACCAAACATTAGCATGGGCCGTAAACCGGAAGTAACGCGTATATCCAACGTCGGCGTCATCGGCCTCGGCGCCATGGGCCTCGGTGTAGCGCGTTCGCTATTGCGTGCTGGCTTCAACGTACATGCCTGCGATTTGCGCGCAGACGTGCTTGCCGCGTTTGCCGCGGAAGGCGGAACGAGCTGTAGCGATCCGGCGCAGCTCGGAGCGGCCTGCGACATCGTCATGACGCTCGTCATCAATGCCGAGCAAACCGAGACGGTGCTCTTCGGTGAACGCGGGGCGGCGGCAAGCATGAAGCCGGGTGGCGTCGTCATCGCAAGCGCGACGGTCGCGCCCGATTTTGCCGTATCGCTCGCGCAGCGGTTGAACGCTGCGAAGCTGCTGATGCTCGATGCGCCCGTATCCGGCGGTGCGGCGCGCGCTGCGTCCGGCGAGATGACGATGATGACTTCGGGGCCGCCGCAGGCCTACGCTGCGTGCGAAGAAGTGCTGGCCGCAATCTCGAGTAAGGTCTACCGGTTGGGTGACGAGCACGGCGTCGGATCGAAAATAAAGATTATCAACCAGCTCTTGGCCGGGGTGCACATTGCGGCGGCCGGTGAAGCGATGGCGCTCGGCTTGCGCGAAGGTGTCGATCCGGCTGCGCTGTACGACGTCATCACGCATAGCGCCGGCAACTCATGGATGTTCGAGAACCGCGTCCCGCATATTCTGGAGGCGGATTACACTCCGCTATCCGCGGTCGACATCTTCGTTAAAGACCTCGGGCTCGTGCTCGACACCGCGCGTCGCACGAAGTTCCCGCTTCCGTTATCGTCGGCGGCGCATCAGATGTTTATGCTGGCTTCGAGCGCCGGTCACGGAGCCGAGGACGACTCGGCGGTCGTAAAAATCTTTCCGGGAATCGAGCTGCCCGCGGCGCGCCCGTGAGCGCTCCCGCGGCACCGCTTCTCGGCTGCATCGCAGACGACTTTACCGGCGCGACGGATCTCGCGAGCACGCTCGTACGCGGCGGGATGCGCACGGTCCAGACGATCGGAATTCCGGCTGCGCTTCCCGACGTCGCGGCGGACGCGCTCGTCGTTGCGCTCAAGTCGCGCACGATTGCAGCCGCAGACGCGAGCGCGCAATCGCTCGCAGCGTTGCGCTGGCTCGTCGCACGCGGCTGCCGGCAATTTTTCTTTAAATATTGTTCCACGTTCGATTCGACGGACGCGGGCAACATAGGCCCAGTTACGGACGCACTCATGCGCGAACTCGATCTTCGGGTGACGATCGCGTGTCCCGCCTTTCCTGAAAACGGCCGGACCGTGTATCGCGGCTATCTGTTCGTAGGCGATGTGTTGCTCAGCGAATCGGGCATGCAAGATCATCCGCTCACACCGATGAGCGATCCGAACCTCCTGCGCGTGCTGCAGCGGCAAACGGCGTCGCACGTCGGCCTGTTGCGCTATGATGTGGTCGCGCGCGGTGGCGATGCCGTGCGGGCGGGCATCGAGTCGCTCGCGACCGCGGGCGTGCGCATCGTCATCGCGGACGCATTGTCCGAGGCCGATCTGCTCGCGCTCGGCACGGGCTGCTCGGCTCTGCGCCTAATCACGGGCGGTTCGGGTATCGCACTCGGTCTTCCGGCGAACTTTCGCGAACGCGGCCTGCTCGCCGAGCGTGCCGACGCCGGAGCGCTGCCGCCGGTCGGAGGCGATGCACTCGTGCTCGCGGGTAGTTCGTCGTCTGCCACGAATGCGCAAGTCGCCGCATGGAGGGCGGAACGTCCGTCGTTCCGCATCGATCCGCTGGCGCTGCAGCGCGGTGAACCCGTCGTCGCCCGTGCGCTTTTGTTTGCGAGCGAACACGCCGGCCGCTCCTCCCTACTCGTGTACGCGACGGCATCGCCGGCCGATGTGAAGGCCGTGCAACGCGAGCTCGGCGTCGAACGCGCCGGGCGGCTCGTTGAAGACGCGCTCGCTGCGATTGCTAAGAGCATGTTCGAACGCGGTATCCGCAAGTTCGTCGTCGCCGGCGGCGAGACGTCGGGCGCCGTGGTGCAGGCACTCGGCGTGCGCGCGATGCGTATCGGTACGCAGATCGATCCGGGCGTACCCGTCACGATGTCGCTCGGAGCAGAGCCCGTCGCGCTAGCGCTCAAGTCGGGGAACTTCGGCGGCGTCGATTTCTTCGTACGTGCGATCGCGCAGCTCAGCGGATCGCCCGCGTGACGGCGGAAGGCGCGCTCCGGGACGAAATCTGCCGTATCGGCGCGAGCTTGTACGCGCGCGGCTATACGGTCGGCTCGGCCGGAAATATCAGCGCCCGTCTCGATGACGGGTATCTGATGACGCCGACCGACGCGTGCCTCGGCGCTCTGCATCCGGACGGCCTCACTAAGCTTTCGACCTCGGGCGAGCGGCTCGAGGGACCCGCTCCTTCTAAAACGTTCGCGCTACATCGCGGGGTTTACGAGTGCAATGGCGCGGTCAACGGCGTCGTGCACACACACTCGCGGCACCTCGTCGCGCTGACGCTCGCCGGCGTATGGCGACCGGGCGACGTCGTTCCGCCGCTTACGCCATACTACGTCATGAAAGTCGGGCACATTCCGCTCGTCCCGTATTACCGCCCGGGCGATCCGGCCGTTGCCGCGCTTGCCCGCGAGTATGCCGCTTCGGTACGCGGGGTGCTCATCGAACGGCTCGGTCCGGTCGTGTGGGAGTCGTCGGTTTCCCAAGCGGCTTATGCGCTCGAAGAACTCGAAGAGACCGCGCGGCTGTGGCTCGCTACCGGCCGGACGCCGGAACCGCTCGACGAAGCGGCGCTCGACGAATTACGCGCAACGTTCGGCGCCCGGTGGTAGATGCGTCTACGGCAGGAGGCTGCGCAAGTCGATCGCGTCCGCCATCGCCTGATAGCCGGCTCGGTTGGGATGCAGACCGTCGCCCGCGCCGCCGATCGTGCTGTCGGGCACGAATTCCGGCTTCATCTTCCCGCTCGACGGGTCCAGCGTGACCTTATCGAAGTCGATGACCGCGTCGAAGAGGGTGCTCGCGCGGACGAAGTCGTTAAACGCGCGACGCTTCACGTCTTCTTCGGACGAGCCGTGATCGGGGTTCGTGCTGCCGAACGCCGTGGTCAGCGTCGCGCCGACGATGCGGACGCCGTGCAAAGAAGCCCGCATGCGGCCGACGGCCGCGCGCACGGCGCCTTCGACGGTTTCCGGCGTTGCGCCCTGACCGGCTCTGCCGAAATCGTTGATCCCTTCGAGCCAAATGACGGTCGAGACGCCAGAGAGCTCGAGCACGTCGCGTTGTAGACGCTGGCCCGCCGCCGGACCGCCGGCGAAGGGCTGCGCCGCTGAGTACGTCGCCGGACCGGCGACGCGATTGCCCCCGATCCCCTCGTTCACCACTGCGACGCGCTCGCCGTAAACGTCGTGAAGCCGGCGCGAAAGGCGGTCGGGCCAACGGTCATCGCCATTGAGCGTCGAGTCCGTGCCGTCGATAATCGAATCGCCAAGAGCGACGACGAGTCGCGTCCCGGCGGGCATCATCATATCGACCGCGTCGAGAAAATACCACGACGCCGTGGTGAATGGATACGCCGCGTCGGATTCCAGGCTGCCCGCAGCGCCCGTGCCGGGGCCGGTCAGATACGAAGTCGTCAGCGCCTTAGCGTGCCACGTCATCGGTCCGCTGTCACCGACGACGTGAAAGCTCACCGCGAGCTTGCGGCCGCCGAGTTGCGCGCCGCTTACGACGAACGGCAGCTGGACAGCATCGCTCCAAACGCTGCGGCCGGGCTGTAGCGTGACGCTGGCACGCCCCGCGAACGAGACCGGGCGATTCGTACCGGCCACCAGGTTGCCTCCGATGGCTCGTTCTCCGACGTAGACGCCGTCGAAGGTGACGGGTCGCGTTCCGAAGGCGTTCGAGAAACGAAGGCGCGAACTTGGGCCCCACACGTCCGGGTGCACGATGAGCCGGAACGTCTGATCGCGCGCTCCCACGAGGGCATCCGGCAACGCAAATTTGAGACTCGGCTGCGCGCTCGGATAGCCGACGGAATACGGCCCTTGAGCCGACGTCGCCCAGGAGGTCACCCAATGTGGCGCCGGCGCAGGATCGTCCGCGGCGGCGGGCGCAGCGGCGAACGCGATCGCCGCTGCAAGTAAGACCCCGAGTAAACCGCTCACGGCTGCGACACGCTAGAAGTGAACGCCGAGGCCCGCATAGGGACCTTCGTGGTTGAAATCGCTCGGCGCATTCTGCTTATTATAACCGCGGTCGCCGAGATAGCCGCCTTGAAAAAAGAGCGGGCTATGCCCGAGGTCGAGTGTCAAACCGACGTTATACTTTAAATAGCGGTACTGGACTTGAGCGAACGTGCCGTCGCCTATATTCTGCGAGCCGTTCGTCGTCAGGGACGGATAGTAATACATCGAGCCGTACAGCGAGAACGCTTGATCGAGATCCGGCAGCTTTTCAACTCCGACTCCGAGCCCGTGCTGTTGCGTGGGAAACGCGCCGCCCTCGTAATTTGTATTTCGAAACTCGTAGCCGATGCCGACGTAAATGCGCGGGTCGGCGATCTTCAGCGCGAAGCGGATATCGAAATCGTCATCGCGTGCGTCGAAAGCCGGAACGTAGACGAGACCTTGCTTTCCGATTCCGTTCGCACAACTGACGCTGCCGGCCGTGGCTACATCGCAAACCGCAACCCCGTCGTTCTGGTGACGATAGCGGATGCTGCGATAATCGCCTTCGATCATCCATGGCAGATTGAGCAGGGGGAATTCAGCGGCGGCCGCCGCTCGTAACGACGGCTTCGAAGATCGACCGTCGTTTAGTTCGTTATAGGTACTCGGGCTAATGATGTAATCGCCCACGACGAAGCGCTCATATCCGGCGCGCGGTTTCGGCGAAGCCGTCGCAGAAGGCGCGGGAGCCGGCGCGAGCGGAGCTGCCGTCGGTACCGGAGTGACGTTCGGCGGCGGAGTCGGAACCGGCGCCGCGAGATAACGTACGACGACGGCACGCTTCGAACCGACCCACTGCACGTAGGCGCCCATGCCTTCGGAAAGGACGCGCAGCGGAACCACGAGCGCGCCCTCGTAGAGTTCCGGTGGCACGTCGAGCGGACGGCTCTCTCCATTGATGATTACTTCGCGCTTGCCGAGCGTTAGTTTAACGTCCGAGCCCGCTTTGCTGACGTCGACGGTTTTCGAAGAGTCGTTGAAGGAAACGCGCGCGCCCATCTGTTCGAAGATCGAGCGCAGCGGAACGAGTACGGTCGAGCCGCGCACGATCGCCGCCAGGACCCGTCCGGCGCGCAGCCGGTCCGGCTTCGCATAGACGTGTCGGTCGTTGAACAAGATCGGAACTTCGCCGGACGGCGGGTTGCCGAAATCGGGTACCGGCGAGGCTTGCGCTACGCTCGCAGGCGCCGGAGACGCAATGGTGGCGGAAGACATCGCAAACACGAGCGCTGCCATGAAAGCCGCCATAAGCACGCCCGTGCTTAGTCGTTCCAAACGTCCTCCAAGAAACATACGGACTAAACGGAGCTCGAATGACGAACGGTTTTTAACGATATGCGAACGCGCCCCTCGCTTTCGCAAGAGGCGCGTTCCTTACTCCGCTAGTGGACCGGCCCTACTTAAAAGTGGAGACCGAGGCCGCCGTAGAACGAATTCTCGGAGAAGGTACTGGGTGCATTCTGTTTCGCGATACCACGGTCACCTAAGTAGCCGAGGTCGAGGAAGAGCGGTGTCCGCGGAACGTTGATCGCGAGACCCGCCTGGTAGTGAAGCATGCGATACTGCAGCTTCTGTCCGTTGCCGTTGATGTCGGTATAGTTACCGCTTATCTGCGGGTAGTAGTAGACGCTGCCGTAGACGTCGATCGGCTGGGAGAAGTTGGCCAGCTTTTCTAGACCGCCGCCGACGCCCGTGAGGCGCGGATAACCGTAGTTGCTATAGCGGTCCATGTAGCTTCCGGCCAGGAAGATCTTCGGATTGGCGATGCCGATACCGAAGCGGCCGTCGATGTCGGAGTCGCGTGCGTCGAACGACGGCACGAACGCGGAACCGATCACCGGACCGAGGGTGCTCACGCAGCCAGGTTCGCCGATGACGGCGCCCGGACCCGTGCAGGGTTCCCTACCTGCCAATGCTGCTAGTCCCGAGGAGCGGTGCGGGTAACGGAACTGGCGGAAGTCGGCTTCAGCCATTAAAGCCAGGCTTTGGAGGCTGAACGTGACGCCCGCGCGGCCTGCGAAACTCGTACCGCCCTTGTTACCGGGCGAGAACTCGTTGTAGACCTTGGGATTGAAGAGCGCGTCACCGGCTACGAAGAACGAGACGGCGGCGGTGGCCTTCGGGGTCGGGGTCGGGGTGGCGGTCGGAGTCGGCGCGGCCGTCGGAACCGGGGTTGCCGGCGGGGTGGGCGGCGGCGACGGCGCGACCGTCAGATAACGGACCACGACCAAACGCTTGTCCGGAACCCACAGAACGTAGGCGCCCATGCCTTCCGAGATAACGCGGAGCGGCACGACGAGCGAACCTTTATAGATTTCGGGCGGGACGTCCAGCGGACGGGTCTCGCCATTGATCGTTACTTCCGGCTTGCCGACCGTTACTTGAACGTCGGCACCGGGCTTGGACACATCGACGGTCTTCGACGATGCGTTGTAGGAGACCGTGGCTCCCATTTGCTCGAACATCGAGCGAAGCGGAACAAGGATCGTCTTCCCGCGTACCAAGGCGGCCAGGACACGACCCTTTTTCAGTCGATCGGGCTTCGAGTAAACGTGCTGGTCATTATAGAGGATCGGGACTTCACCGGACGGCGGCGTTCCGAAATCCGGAGCCGGCGCCTGTGCGAATGCCGGCGCAATTGCCGACACTGCAAAGGTCACGATCCCGAACGCAACCGCCGCCACCATGGCGAGGGCGTGCGAAACGAGTCGTTTCACTAATTACCTCCTAAGGTAAATAAACTTACGAGTGGTGCTTGGGACCTAAATCCCGTAACTCAGAATTCGGCATTCCCGTTCCGGTTTGCACCGAAACGGAACAAACGTCGGTCAGATGTGCCGTGCTGCACAGTTCGAATTCGTACGACGCAATCGTGATCGGCGCCGGTGTCGCGGGGTTAACCGCGGCGACGGTGCTTGCAAAACGAGACTTGCGAACGCTCGTGCTCGAGCGGCACAACGTACCGGGTGGATGCGCGTCTTTCTATCAGCGAGACGGATATCGCTTCGATGTCGGAGCGACGCTCGTCGGCGGATTTGGAGCCCGCGGCGTACACCGTTTGCTCAACGCGCTACTCGACATAGATGTTTCAGCCGAACCGATAGAACCTGCGATGATCGTGCACTTGCCGGGCGTCGCGGTCGTGCGCTACGGAGACGAGCGCTGGCGCGCCGAGCGGATGCGCGCGTTCGGTCCCGCGGCCGAAGGCTTTTGGCAGCAGCAGGAGCGCATCGCCGACCTGGCCTGGGATCTTTCGACACGCTTTCCGGCCTTGCCGCAAGACCCGGCGGGCATCGTCGCGCTCGCGAGCGCCGTTCGTCCGCGTCACCTTCCGTTGCTTGCGACGCTCGGCCGAAGCGTCGCTTCGATCATGCCTGCCGAGCCGTCGCGGGCGCTGCGGACCTTCGTCGACGCACAACTTCTGATAACGGCGCAAACGGACGCCCGGCGGGCTTCTCTCGCGTACGGATGCACGGCACTCGATCTCGCGCGCGAGGGCACCTTTCATCTTCGCGACGGCGTGTCTACGCTTTCCATGGCGCTCGCGCGCGCCTTCCGGCGGGCGGGCGGCACGCTGCGCTACCTCGCCGCGGCGGACGAGATCGTCATATCCCGCGGGCGCGTCGCCGGGGTTCGGCTTCACGACGGGACGCACTTCGCTGCTCCCAAAGTCGTAGCCGCGATTCCGATTCAGAGTGCGTTGCCGCTTTGCCGGCCGCTTCGGTTGCGTTTGCACGCGAAGGTCGCTGCGCTGCCGCAGCGTTACGGTGCCTTTACATTATATTGCGGTCTGCGACCGGGCGTCGTGGCGGCAGACTTTGCAACGCATCACCAGGTCGTCGCGAGTTACGATGAGGCGCTCGGCGAGGGAAACTCAGTCTTCATATCCTTCTCGGGCGCAGGGGCGCTGCGTCGCGCACGTAACGGCGGCACGGCGGTGACGCTGTCTACGCACACGGACGTCGCGCGCTGGGAGCGCGCCTACCGCGACGGACGGGTTGGGGAACTGCGTGCGGCTTACACGACGCGCTTGCTCGCTGCGCTCGAGCGGGTTCTGCCGGGCGCCGGCGCGGGAAGGGAGTTCTGCGAAGCCGGAGATCCGCATACGTTCGAGCGCTTCACCGGACGCTCGCGCGGACTCGTCGGGGGCCTACCGCAAACTCCCGCCACCGCGACGCTCGGCGCGCTCGGCCACGCGACCCCGGTCGCGGGTCTCTTCCTGTGCGGCGACACGTCATTCCCCGGTCAGAGTACGGTCGGCGCGAGTTTGAGCGGGTACGCCGCCGCTCGCGCCTGCCTCTGGTGAAGACGCGGTGATTCGGCGCAGGGCGTCGTTGCCGAGGACCTCATGTGCATGCGCACACTTCGGTCCTCGGCGCCTCGCCCTGCACCGAATCGCCGCGTCTTCGGGCCGGCGGCGGGCGTCGCGCATGCGTACACTTCGGTCCTCGGCGCCTCGCCCTGCGCCGAATCGCCGCGTCTTCGAGACGGCAGGAGGTATCGCTCGTGCGCACACTTCGGTCCTCGGCGCCTCGCCCTGCACCGAATCGCCGCGTCTTCGAGACTCGACGGGCGTCGCGCATGCGCACACTTCGGTCCTCGGGGGGGGGCTAGGTTTGTTTTTCTTCTAGGTTGGCTAGGAATTTGGTGCGGTCGATGACGTAGCGCTCGTGGGTTCCCTCGGCGATCTTTTCGCGTTCGTCGAAAGCGGCGACGGCGAAATTGATGCGCCGGCCGTCGATACCGATGACTTCCACCTCGACGCGAACGATAAAGCCGACGGGCGTGGGCGCCAGATGCGTCAGATCGACGTACGAACCGAGAGTTATTTCGCCCGCCGCGATCACCGGCGTCAAACATTGCAGCGCCGCGTCCTCAATTAACTGCAGGAGCATCGGCGTTGCGAGAACATCGACGCCTTTATTACCTGCCTTCTCGGCGGTCATCCATTCTTCGACGCGCGTCTGACTCTGATACGTGCGACCTATGTCCAGCTTCGCGGCCATGAGCGCGTAGGTTGGCGCGACGACGATGGTGCTCCCGCTGTGAAAGGTCGACCGTTTGGAGTGAATCAATTCGGCGCCCAGCCGAGTAGTAGTACCGGGTGTTCGAAGCTCGGAGGAGTAACGAGCGGCGCTAACACCTTTCGAGAGGGGTTCCATGAAGGTTCGCTTGTTGGCGTTCGTCGCGTCGGCGACGCTGGTCGTCAGCGGTTGCGGTGGTCAAAAGAAGGCGCCGGCCGGACCGCCGCCGCTGGTCGTCGACGTAGGCAAAGTCACGCAGCGCGACATCTCGACGTCGCTTACGCTCGACGGACAGGTCTCTCCGATGCAAGAGTCGATCTTGAGTACGCCCGAATCCGGAACGGTCGCGCGCGTGCTCGTCAACGAAGGCGATCACGTGCAGCAAGGCCAGCTTCTCGCGCAACTCGACGACTCACAGCTGCGCGCACAACTCGCGGCGAACGAAGCGGCCGTGCAGCAGAACGCAGCAAAACTCGATAGTTCGGCCGTTCAGGCTCCGATCTCGTCGCAGCAGTATTCGTCGGCGCTCTCGACTTCGCAGCAGAGTCTTCAGCAGGCGCAAAACCGAGTTGCCACGGCCCAGGCCGCTCTGCGCAACGCGCAACTGGTCTATCAGAGCGATCAACAATTAGCGTCTCAAGGCTACGTCGCGCAAACTGCGCTCGTCCAAGCGCGCGCAAACTTCGTCTCCGCGCAACAGGAAGTCAACAACGCACGTCAGGGACTACCCGCCGCGCAGGCCGGGGTGACGACGGCTCGGTCGAATACGGGACAAACGCGCGTCGATCAGGCGACGATCGAAGGCAATCGGGCGTCGCTCGCGCAGGCTCAAGCCAACGTCAAGCTCATGCAAACCCAAATCGTACAATCGTCGATCTATGCGCCCTTTGAAGGTGTCGTCACGCAGCGGCTACTCGATCCGGGCGCCTTCGCCGGTCCCAATCAGGCGATCGTGCGCGTTTCGCAGCTCTCAACCGTCTACGTCAATGCGAACGTTCCGGATGAAGATCTAAACTACGTGCGCCCGGGAACGCCGGCAACTTTTACGTCGGCGAGCATTCCGGGCAAAGTCTTTTCCGGCAACGTTGCCGACGTCAATGCGACGCCGACGACGGGGACGCTCTCTTACCGGGCGCGGCTGCGGCAGCCCAATCCGGGCAACCAGTTGCGCGGCGGGATGCTCGTCTCGGTGCATGTCGTCAGAGATCGGCGCGCGCACGCAACCGTCGTTCCGCGCACGGCGCTCTTTCAAAGCGATCAAGGCTCCGGCGTGTATACGGTCGCCGACGGTAAAGCGAAGCTGCTGCCCGTCAAAGTCGGTCTGCAAACCGACACCCTAGCAGAGGTCACGGGTGACGGCGTCGCGCCAGGTACGACGGTGATTACGACTCGGCCCGATGCCTTGCAAGACGGTAGCGTCGTTGCCGTCAACAACGGCGCGGGTGGCGCGCCGAAAGGGCCCTAGCTCGCGTCCGCGCACTTTCGAAAATTCGAAAAGGAATAACGAACCGATGCCAAACGACCGCCGAGCACGCCTCGGATTAGGCGCCGCTGCGCTCGTGCTTTCGAGCGGAATCGCGTTCGTCGCAGCACCTCCCGAAAGCGTTGCCGTCATGGCGGCGACCCCGCGGCCTGGCGGGGCCGGACGGCAACTCAATGCCGGGCAGCCGACACCCTATCCGATCCTGACGCTCGCTCCTCTCGGCGCTCCCACCCAGCTCCCGTATCCGGCCTACGGAACGCCGGTTCCCGGGGTTGGGGCGGGCTCGCCCGCGCCGGATCTGCCGGCCACGCTCGCGCTCGAGCAGGCGATTGCGGTCGGCTTCGCACGCTCGCCGCTGCTCGTCCAAGCGCGGGCTGACATCGGCGTTCAGGCCGCGCAAGTGCGGCTGCAACAAGCCGGATTGCTCCCGTTCTTGAGCGCCAGCGCCTCGTTGACGGGTAATCACGTGCAACCCGGCGGCTTTAGCTCGTCGGGGTTCACAACCGGCACGACGACCGGGGGCACCACGGGGGGAACGACCGGCGGCACCACAGGTGGGACCGGCGGCACCACGGGTGGTACGACGGGCGGCGGAACGACCGGCGGTGGCACCACGGGCGGAACGACCGGCGGCGGAACGACCGGCGGCGGCACCACGGGTGGTACGACCGGCGGCGGCACCACGGGTGGTACGACCGGCGGCGGCGGCACGGGTGGGACGACCGGCGGCGGCACCACGGGTGGGACGACCGGCGTCGGACTCGTTGGAACGAATACAAATTACGCCTCGGCCGGCTTCGCGCTGGACCTTCGACAGCTCATTTATGACGGTGGCAGAACCGCGGCTTCCGTCAATGCGGCCCGCCGCAGCGAGACGGCTTTTGCCGATACGTACCGGCGCCAATTGCAGACCGTCGCTTATAACGTCGCACAGGCGTACTACTCGTACCTCGCCGCGCAGCGAACGACGCAGGTCGATCTCGAGATCGTTCGTCAGGACCAGGTGCAGGTCGATCTCGTGAGCGCGCAAGTGCGGGCCGGTACGACGGCCCGCGCCGACATTGCCACGGTTCAGCTACCGCTCGCGCAGGCGCGGCTCGCCGTGGTGCGCGCGCAGGGTACCGAACTCGCAAACGAGGCGACGTTCGCGAACGCGATGGGACTCGACGCAAATTTGAAAGTGCAGCCGGTCGACGATGCACCCGTCTTTACGAACGCGCAAGTCTCGTCGATTCCGATTCCCACCTATGACGAAGCCGTGCGTCGCGCGATCGCGCTGCGGCCGGACTACGATTCGTTCATCCAATCGGTGCGCCAAGCCCAATACAGTTTGAAAGCAGCGAAGCTCGGGCTCTTTCCGACGCTCTCGGGAATCGGCAGCGCGGGCGACAACTCTTCGGGCGGCTTGAACGCCTTTCGCAATTCCCAATCGCTCGGAATCTCACTTGCGGTGCCGATCTTCGATCAAGGCGTCACCGCTGCCAATACCGCCTCCGCTCGCGCTTCGCTCGACATCGCGAATGCGCAGCTGCAGAACTCGGCACTCGGCGTAGAGCTATCGGTGAAACAAGCGCTGACCAATCTCGTCAGCTCCGGTGCTGCGCTCGATCAGACCCGGCAAGAATACGCGACGGCGATCATCAACGTGCAGTCGACGCAAGCGCAGTATCGGGCGGGCGTGACGACGCTTCCACTGCTGCTCAACGCGCAAGTTCAATTGACGCAGGCCCTGACGGATCAAGTGACGGCGGTCTATACGCTGCGCCAGGCGGAACAGACGTATCTGTATGCCGTCGGCGCCAATTACGAAACGTCGCTCGGCGATGCGCCGCTGCCCGTTATGCCGACGCCGAACGCTGTGCCGACCGGCACTGCGCCACCGGTCAACCCGGCCGCTACGCCGTTGCCGCTCCCCTCGCAAACGCTCGGGCCGCTGCCCTCACCGACGCCTGCCGACACGAGCTCACCCGGAGCGTCACCCGCTGCAAGCTCGCCCGCACCGTCACGGCGCCGGAGAAAGGCGGGGGTTTCGTAAGCGCCGCAGCGTAGTGCTACGCATGGCACTGCTCGCGACTCCGGTAAGCGTCGATGACCCGATCAATGCGGAGATTTTAAAAATTTCCGAGGATCGGATTGCGGGTTTTTTACGCGATCCGTTGGGAGAGATTGCGAATCGCTCGGGAATCGACTTCGATACGACGCTGCTGCGCATTCGTGCGATGCTGGAAGCGGGGACGATCCGTCGCGTCCGGCAAACGCTGCTCGCCACGAACCTCGCGCACGGTGCGCTCGTCGCCTGGCAGATTCCGGCCGAGCGACTCGATGCAGCCTTCGACTACATGTCCAAAGACGACCCCTTCTCCGGTCACGTCGTGATCCGCACGACGGACGCCGCTACGCCGGGTTCGCACTATCGTCTCTGGACGACGCTGAAAGTACCCCAGGGCTACGCGCTTGCCAAGCACGCCGAGTATCTACGCGAACGCGTCGGCGCCGAGGCGTTCCGCCTCATGCCCGCGGAACGCCTGTTCGCACTCGGCGTCGGGCATATGCGCAGGCGCGGCATGGAACCCGGTTCGCGCGCCGACGTACTCGCGGACGTTTTGGATACCGAGATCGTGACGCTGCCGGCGCTCGATTGGAACGTGCTCGTCGCCCTCAAACGCGAGTTCACCCCGCTCGAACTCGAGCGGGCTCTGTGGGTCGCGCGTGCCGCGGAAGCGGGCGTCGAGCTCGACACGTTCTACGCCGTCGCGGAGTCGCTCGCGGCGCGCGGCGTGATCGGACGCTTCTCCACGTTTCTCGAACATGTCAAAGAAACGGCCGGCAAGCAGCGCGTGACGCGCTATAACGCGCTGTTTCACTGGCAGGTCCCTGCCGGCCGCGAAATCGATGCCGGCCGGGAGGTGGGCCGGCACCACATCATGACGCATGCGTATTGGCGCGAAGGCGGCCCCGAATTCCGTAACGTCAACGTTATGGGCGTCGCACACGGGCTCGATAAGAGCGTGTTACTCGCGCACAAGGCTGCGATCGATGCCCATTTGCACGAGGCCGGCATCGAGGTCGGTTATACGAACGTTTTCTGGGGCGGCCGCAGCGAGATAAAACCGTCGGAGATCTCGCCGTTCGCATTTGCCGACTTTCACCGTGCGCGAGGAGTCGATCCCGACACCTTGCGTGCGTAACGGGAGCTCCCGGCTCCTGGCGTTATTGGCGACGACGGCGGTTGCCGCTTGTACCAAAGTCGATACGGCCGGCGGTTCGAGTTCCGCGCTACATCCGTGGACGCATCCGGGCCGGTTCGTCTTCGCGGAAAATCAAGACGGGAAGTCGCTCAACCCGATGCTTGCCACGAACGCCGTCGTCGGCGATCTCTCATCCTATATTTACTCGTACGCGATCCGGTATGACGAACGCGCGCGACCGGTGCCGGACGCCCTGCGCGAAGTTCCGACGCTCGAAAACGGCGACGTGAGTAAAGACGGCCTTACGCTCAAATATAAGCTGCGCAAGAATATCTACTTTCACGACGGCGTTCGGCTTACGTGCCGCGATCTCGCTTTCTCTTGGAAAGCCGCCGTGAATCCGGCCAACAACAACATCACCCATGACGGCTACAGCGATATCCGCAGCATCGATTGTTCGAACCCGTTCGTCGCGCTGATCCATATGAAACGGATCTACCCGCCGTTCTTACAGCAACTGTGGGGCGTGAACGGCAACGTTCCGATCCTGCCCGCGCATCTGCTCGAGCGCGTCAACGACAGTAAGGGTTCGTTCAATACGGCGCCTTATCAAGCAGCACCGGTCGGCAGCGGACCGTTTAAGTTCGTACGTTGGGATCGCGGCCAGCAGATCGAACTTACGGCGTTCGAGCGTTACTTTTTGGGACGGCCGAAGTTGCGGACGGTCGTACTCAAAACGGTTCCCGACGTATCGACGATCGTCGCCCAGCTGAGCACGCACGAAATCGATATGGGCGCGCGTATCGGCAACGACGTCTGGCCGCAAGCAAGGCGGGTGCCGGGCACGGTTGCCGTCGCGTCGCCGACCTACGAGTACGATCACATCGATTTCAATTTGCGCCGCCCGCTGTTCGCCGACGTGCGCTTGCGGCGGGCGCTCGAACGTGCCCTCGATCGCAAGGCCATCCTAGACAAGGTCAACCACGGCAACGGCGACCTCTCCGATACGGCCGTCGCTCCCGGCTCGCCGTATCACAATCCGAACGTCACCACCTATCACTACGATGCGATGCGAGCCCGTCACGAACTCGATGCAATCGGCTGGAAAGTCGGGCCCGACGGCGTGCGCGTCAAGAATGGGAAGCGCTTAGCGTTCACGTATGGAACGCAGACGGAGAGCAACGTCAATCGCGCGGACGAAGCGTTCGTGCAACGCGCTTGGCACGATGTCGGTGCCGCCGTGACGGTCAAGAACGTCCCGACCGCGCAATTTTTCGATAACACGACGAACGGCATCTTACAGGGCGGCCATTACGATGTGGCCGCCTTCGCTTGGGTAGCGGCGGCGGACCCCGACGACAGCGCGATCTATTCGCCTCGGAACTTCGCGCCCGGCGGTCAGAATGCGCTGTTCTGGAACGATCCGCTCGCGGCCAAAGCGATTGACGACGGCTTGGCGACGGTCGATCCGGCGAAGCGAAAAGCCGCATCGTTCATCGAGCAGGAGCGGTTCGCACTCGACGTCCCGTCGATCGTCTTATTTTTTCGACGCGAGCCCTACGTCTACAACTCGAACCTGCAAGGCTTCAGTGCATCACCCGTCATCAGTCCGTTCTGGAATCCGCAGGTCTACACGCTCTGACGATGCCGGCCTAAGCAGACACGTGAGCACGACTTCCGTTCGCTGGAAGCTTGCGCGGGTGGCGCTGGCCGTAGCCGTGCTTTCGGTGCTCGCGAGCTGCACGAAGCTTTCTTCGCCATCAGGGGCGCCCGGCGCTAAAAGTAACGATAGCGAACATGCGTACACGCATTCGCATGAGTTGCGCTTCGCCGCGTCGGCCGATATCCAGCAGCTCAATCCGCTTATCGGAGAGACTGCCTACGAACAATATCTCTCGTCGCTGACGATGGCCTACCTCATCAAAACCGATCGTAACGGCGAGGCGACGGTGCCCGAGCTGATTACCGAAATTCCATCGCAAAAGAACGGCGGCATCAGCGCCGACGGCAAGACGATCGTGTGGCATCTGCGCCACGGCGTACGCTGGTCCGACGGCGCGCCTTTCGACGCCGACGATGTCGTCTACACGACGAAGCAGGTGCTCAATCCGGCAAATAGCGTGGTCAGTCTCGACGGCTGGGACCAAATTACGAAGATCGACGAGCCGGATAAGTTTACCGTCGTCTATCATCTCAAAGCGCCCTATTCTTCTTTTGCGGTCACGTTTTTCAGCACGACGGGCGCCAATCCGGCCGTGCTGCCCAAACATCTGCTAGCGCAGTATCACAGTCTCAACCAGATTCCGTACAACTCACTACCCGTCGGCATCGGGCCGTTCAAATACGAGGCGTGGCACCGTGGCGATTCCGTCGTGATGGTCGCGGACGAGCGCTATTTCCGCGGCCGGCCGAAGCTGCGACGCATCATCTATAAGACCGTTCAAGACCGGAACACGGTGCTCGAGGAGTTACGGACGCACGAACTGGATCTGTGGATTCCGATCTCGCCGCATTTCTATCCCCAGGTTACGGCCATCGCGGGCGTGAGCGTCCTTACGGTTCCGAGCTTTACGTACGACCATCTGGACTTCAATCTCACCCGCCCCGTGTTACGGGACGTGCGCGTCCGCCGGGCGCTCAGGTTCGCGCTGGACCGCGGGCAAATCAATGTCAAGGTTCAAAACGGTCTCTATCTCCTCAACGAGTCGCCCGTCGTGCCGGCTAGCAAATATCATCTCGCGCTACCACGCGTTCCGTACGACATCGCGAAGGCGAATGCACTGCTCGATGCGGCCGGCTGGAAACGCGGACCCGGCGGCGTGCGAAGCAAAAACGCTCAACGCCTCAGTTTGGTCGTTGCTTTGTCAGCGGGAAATCCGGACACGGATACCATCCTCGAGTTGATCCGGAACTCTTGGAAACAGCTCGGCGTCGAGTTGATCGTGAAGCGCTATCTCGCCTCGCAATTCTTCGCGCTCGCGTCGCAAGGCGGCATCATGTACGGCGGAAAGTTCGACGTTGTTCTCTTTGGGTGGGGCGCAGACCCCGGCGGCGACCTATCCAATGAATATGCTTGCTACCGCTTTCCGCCGAACGGACAGAACGATATGCGTTGGTGCGACCGTGAAGCGACGGCTGCTATGGACGAGGTCAAGACGAACTACGACCCGGCGACTCGCAAGAAGTATTTGGACGTCGTTCAGCGACGCATCTACGAGCAAGTGCCGACCGTCATCGTCACGTCCCGAGTCCAGCTTGCCGGCTTCAACTCCGACTTGCGCAACTGGCACCCGAATGGCGTCTCGCCCTTCGACGACATGTTGCAGGTCGATATTTAAGACATGCTGCGCTTCGTCAACGGGATTATTTTCACGCTCGCTGCGCTCGTCGCGGCCGGCTTCGTCGGTGTGTGGCTGGGCGTGTTGCCGGCGGGCGCGGACGTGAAGCCGTCCGCTGCCGAAACCTGGGCGGCCAAGCAATCTCTGCATGCCGGCATCGCGCGCGATACGGCCGGCGTGACGAATCCGCTCCCGGCCAGCGACGAGGACCTGCTTGCGGGTGTTAAGCTGTACGGCGCAAATTGCGCGGTCTGTCACGGCGCTGCCGACGGAAAGGCGTCCACCATCGCCCGCGGCTTCTATATCAAAGCGCCACAACTTGCGACGGACGGCGTAGAAGACGATCCCGAAAGCGTGACGCATTGGAAGCTCGTGCACGGCATCCGTTTCACGGCGATGCCGGCCTTCAAAACAACGCTCGCCGATGACGATTTATGGCGCCTTGCAGCGTTCTTGAAACATATGGATAAGCTGCCGCCGGCGGTCGATGCGGCCTGGAAGAAAGTGCCGAGCGTCGCGCCGCCCGCACCTTAAGACTGCGCTGCCGGCGCTCGCTCGCGCAAGGCGATGCTCGCCGCAAGCCAGAGGAGCGCACAACCGCCGAGCGAGATGAAGCGCAGCCAACCCCAGGCTGCATGTAGTTCGGTAATGCCGCTGCGCTCCTGTTCGAGGCGCCAGACTTGCGCGACCGAGAGGCGCGCGGAAACGTGAAAATTCGCTCCCAGGGCGTCCGGCCACGTCGGGAGCGGGTGCGCCGCAACGAGTGTAGCTGCGAGGATGACCGCGAGCGCCGTCGCGACGGGCGCGAAATGCCGTGGCCGCAAGGGTTCGGGCGCGAGTAGCGCGCAGCCGAGCGCCGCGGCAAACGTCAGCGACGCCGTTTCCGCCGCACCGCTCGGGCGTTGCGCGAGCCCGAGCCAGTCCGTGCCGACGGCCAAGGCTCCGACGGCGCCGGCGATCCACGTCCAACCGCGCGCGCTACGAAGCGTCCAAATCACAGGTAAAAAAACGAGCGTAAAATCGTGTTCGTGTGCGAACGGCAGCGCGAGCGGCAGTGCGGCGCTCGTCAGCGCTAAGCGTGCGTTCGGTGCATAGCGGCGCGAACGGCATTGCAGCGCGAGTACGCTGACGACGACGATTGCCAGGAAGAGGGCGCTCGCTCCGGCGACGCTCGCGCTTGCACCGAGCGCGCGCGCAACGGCCGCTGGTGCCGTTTGAATGGCGATGAAGCGTTCGGCTGCGCCGTGCGCGCGCAGCACGTCGAGGTAGTGCGCGAAGCCGGCCGGGCCGCCGAGCGCGAGCGCGGACGCGCCTGTCGCGAACAGAGCGGCGCAGATGAAGGCGAGCCACGAACGGCGTTCGCTCAGCCGAGCCGCGAGGACGAGCGCGAGGTTCGGCTGGAGCGCCGCAACGCATGCAGCGCCGAACGCCGCTAAGAGCAGTCGCGGGCGCAGTGTGAACGGCACGAGCACGATCGCGGCGCAGGCGACGACCGCGACCTGCCCGAGCGCGACGCCGCTCGTCAAGGGCCCGAACCCCGCCGCGACGACGAGTACGGCGAGCGCGTCGTACGCGTTGCTCGACCGGCCGGCGAGCCTGAGGCTGCCGAACGTAAGCGTGGCGACCGCAGCGGCCAGGACCGCGACCCACACGGAGACGGCGGCCGGCCACGCTAAGCGCGACAACGCGCTCCACAGCGGGAGCCCGAACGGCGGCCCGACGAAGGGCAGCAATTCATCCCGCGTCGCAACGACCCGCGAAACGTGCTGCTCCACGCGCCAGATCTCGCGCCCGTAGGGGTCGCTTTCATAGCGCCAGGTCGCGCCCGCGGCATAGTACGACTCGAAATCGCGCAGAGCGGGTCCTGGTGTCGGCGCCGGCCGCAACACGAAGAAAGCCACAGCGATCGCTACGAGCGCCGTCGCGAGCAGAGCGCTCCGGCCGCTCAGCCGAGCGACGAGTGCCCCGGGATCGCAACGCGCGTGAAGACGAGGCAGGCCAGGAGCACGGCGAGCAATCCGAAGTAAGCGCACGCTATTCCCAGCCGCACGCGGCCCGGCACTGCGTAGTAGCGCGGGTCGAGTTTCCCGCGCCAAGCTTGGAGCACGCGCGGTACGCTCAACAGAATAACGATAAATAGGATCGGGCTCCACCAATGGAACGCAACCGCAAGGCCAAGCACGAGCACGAAGCCGAGCAGCCAAAAATTAGGCGAAATCGCAGCCGTCATCCGCCCGCCGTCGAAGAATGAGAGCGGGATCATATTGAAAACATTCAGGAAGAACGCCGTATTCGCGCAGGCGTACCAAAACGGCTCGTTCGTCAGGTAACCGTACGCGTAGCAAACCAGACCGCCGAGCGTGCCGAGCAGCGGGCCTCCAAAAGCGATCACCGATTCTTGATAAACGGATTGCGGCGCGTCACGCCAGGTCGTAAACGCGCCGAAGCCCGGCAGAAAAAAGACGAACGGCGCGGAGAGGCCGAAGCCGCGAACGAAGATGACGTGCCCTAACTCATGGATTGCGATGAGCAATACGAAAACGATGGCGAATTTCAAGCCGAAGAAGAGCGTGTAGAACCAAATCGATGCGAGAAACGAAACGCCGGACAGCGCGAATTTGCTGCCGTACAGCACGTACTTGAACTTGAGCAACAGCAGAAGCACGCCTTTGAACTTTGCGGCCAGCAAAGCAAGGCCGGCGAGCACGCCGCCTTTTGCGTTCCAGTTACGGCCCGAGGCGGGCTTTCGCTGCGGTGCGAGATATTCGCCCTCAACGGGTTGCTCGCCGTGTGGCGGGATCTGCGGTGGTTGGTTCACTCGAACGGCTTTCGCGACGCGATGACGTGCCTCCCTAACGCAGCCCCGCGCACGGCCCGCGATGTATGCGACCCTTACTTGCGCCGGGCGGCCGGCGATCGAGCGAGCGCTTACCACGTCCACCGTCTGTGCGCGGGGTGAGCGGCCGCAGCCCGCGCGCAAAGGTCGCCGAAGCTGCGCTTTGGGCGCTGCTCGCGATCTTAGTTATCGCGTGGGCGCTCTTGTTATGGCATCCTTGGATCGACTGGTTTGGGCGCCCGCGCTGAACGACCCGTTCGGCTGCCGCCCGTTGCTCGGAAGGAAACGATATCGTTCATGCCACCCCGCATCGTGATACTTGGAGGCGGCTTCGCGGGCCTCGCGACCGCCCGCAAACTCGAACGGCTACTGCGGCCGGGCGAAGCGAAGCTCACGATCGTCAGTCGCGAGAATTTTTCTCTTTTTACACCGATGCTTCCGGAAGTGGGCTCCGGCAATCTCGAAACCCGTCATGTGGTGACCCCGGTTCGCGCGCAGTTGCGGCGCACCGAGTTTATGCTCGGCGACGTACTCGGAATCGATCTGGCGCAGCGCAAAGTCGAGGTCGAACACACAATTCTCGGCACGCGGCAGACGGTCGGCTACGACCACCTCGTGCTGGCACTCGGTTCGGTAACCTCGACGTTCAATCTGCCGGGGGTCGAAGAGCATTCGCTCCCATATAAAACGCTCGAAGATGCCGACCGGCTGCGGAATCACGTTATTGCGATGCTCGAGCTCGCCGACGTCACGCACGATCCCGCCGAACGTCAGCGCCTGCTGACCTTCGTCTTTGTCGGCGGCGGCTTTACGGGCGTCGAAGCGGCCGGAGAGATGGCCGACTTCTTTCGCAGCTCGATGCGCTTCTATCCGTCGCTGTCGCACGATCAAATCGAGATCGTGCTCGTCGAAGGCGGCCCGAAGCTGCTGCCCGACCTCCAAGACGGCATGGGCGAGTACAGCGCGAAAGCTTTATCCCGGCGCGGCATTCGCGTCATGACGTCGACGCTCGTAGCGAGCGCGGATGCGCGTTGCTTGACGCTGCGGGACGGAAGAAGAATCGAGACGGCGACGATCGTTTGGAGCGCCGGAGTGAAGCCGTCGCCCGTCGTGGCCGAACTCGCCATCGCAACGGGTCGCGGCGGTTCGATTCCGGTGAGAGACGATTTCTCGGTGCCGAATTACCCGGGCGTTTGGGCGCTCGGCGATTGCGCGTCGATTCCCAGTCCCGATGGTAAGACGTTTCCCGCAACGGCACAGCACGCGATTCGAGAAGGGCCCGCGCTCGCGCATAACATCGTGGCATCGCTACGCGGCGAGCCGACGAAGGCCTTTGCTTACACGTCGCTCGGCATCATGGCCTCGCTCGGCGCGCGCCGCGGCGTTGCCGGCCTGCAAGGTAAATACCTGCTGACGGGTTTTCTCGCGTGGCTGTTATGGCGTTCGTACTACCTCGCGCGGCTACCCGGACTCGACCGTCAGTTTCGGGTCGCCTTCGACTGGACGCTCGGGCTCATCTTTCCGCGCGATATCGCGGAGTTGCGCGTGTACTCACAGCTTGCCGCGCGCCGTGCGGCGCGTGAAGGCGGCATCGCGGTGGCCGAAACCGACGTTGCGCTCGCGAAGTCGGAAGCATAATTACGGGTGATTCGCGTCTAATCCGGCGCGGGAACGGGCACGATGGTCGCATGACTACACAAACATCGAACGGACGCTCCGGAGCAGTCACTTTCCGCGGCGCTCCGATGACGCTCGCCGGGACGGAACTCAAAGTCGGAGACGCGGCTCCCGGCTTCACGCTAATGACGACCGAACTGAAGCCCTTCACGCTCGAAGATGCGGTCGCCGGCGGCAAGTCGGCGCTGCTGATCGTCGTGCCGTCGCTCGACACGGCGACGTGTTCGCTCGAGACGCAAACGTTCCATAAGCGCTTGGGTGAGTTACCGGACAGCGTCCGCGCCTTCATCATAAGCGTCGATCTGCCGTTCGCGCAACAGCGTTGGGCGGCCGCGAATCAAGCCTTACAACTCACCTATCTCTCCGATTATCGCGAGCGGGCCTTCGGAACGGCTTACGGCGTCGTCGTTGCGGAACTGGCGCTACTCGCCCGCGCGGTGTTCCTCATTCGACCCGATAAGTCGCTGGCTTACGTCGAAATCGTTAAGGAAGTTTCGGACGAACCCGATTACGACGCCGTTTTCAAAGCGGCGAAAGCGTAGCCGCGTTCGCACGTTCGTTTAGCGGTTTAGTAGGTGCCCAAATGCGCGCGCGAAGCGTGCGAGCGCATCGCGGGCGAACCCGGCCGATGCGCGAGCGAGAGCGCAATGCAGGCCCGGGTGGCATGCTCGACCGGCGGCGCGTCGCGGGCGCTATCACGCGCGCGCCGTAGCGAGCGGCGGCGAGTTGCGAGCCGATCGGTAAAGGCGCCCGGCTCGCCTTGAAACGCGACGACGGGGTTCAGGACGTGCCGAGGTTTTGCAACGCCGTTCGGGTGCGCTCGATCGTTCGCGCCTGACATTCGCGCTGCTCCCGTCCTTCGTTGCGACGGCCCGAAAGTTATGTTTCGCTCCTTGTCTCACAAAGTGTGAACAACCATAGCGCATATAACGCACAAGTTTTACGCAAAAATGACCACATTCGCTTGACATGGCCAATTAGGGGTCGTATGGTTAGACCAGGCTCCGAAGCCTAGCGATGGACAATCGCCAAGTACTGGACGCACAAGGCTGCTGCGAGAATCCGATTTCTTTCGTTGGCCGACGATGGGCTATTTTTACCACTCTTCTCCTCATCGGAGGAGCCTATCTATGGATCACACTACCGATCGCTCGACGGCAAAGCCAGACCTTGCCGCCATGAAGAAAGCCGCCCTCACTCCATCACCGCAAGTCGTGGCAAGCGTGCGCGACACTCTCGGCACGCGACTCACTGCGGTGATTTCGGGCGTCAAAGATGCTCGTACTGTGGACTCTTGGACGCGCGCGAATGCCAAAATTCCCGATCTCGTCCGCCGTCGTTTGCAAATCGCATACGCCGCGACACTTACCTTGAACGCCCTTTACGAACGCGACGCGATCGCTTCATGGTTCACCTGGCTCGCAGATGTGCTGGACGATCGTAGCCCGGCGGCCGTTCTCGCAAGCACGACGGCAAGCGATGTCGAGAATAAGGGACGCGAGATCCTGAGGGCGGCAAGATCTCACCTCGCGGAGTAGATCATGCTCACGTACTCGCTTACCAGCAATAGAATCTATCGAGTCGGACGCACGCAGAACGACGATGGGTCAGCCGCGGATCCGTGGTCGCTGCCGGATTGGCGGTACGCACCGTTTTCGGGTCGTTTCGCCGATCCGGAGCCTGATTCGCAATATCGTATTCGCCATGCCGCGTTGGAGCCGTACGGTGCGTACGTGGAGGCTTTGCAGAAGTACCGTCCGGACCTTCACGTGTTGGAGGCAATAGCTGCCGTCGGTCATGCGACAGACCCTTTACTAGTACCCGGAGTTCCCGCCGACTTTTTCCGCAACAACGCGCTTGCGAGCGCCGATTTGGTGATCCCCGCTGACCAGGGGCTATTCGATTTGGTCACCGGCGAAGGCATTGCTCGATCGCATGGTGCGATTGCAGCAGCATCCCGAGCGTCTCGGTGCGGGCTTAAAGATTACGATGCTTCGACACTTCTTACGGCCACCACCCCGAAGTTTACGCAAGCGTTGTCACGTGTTGTGTTCGAGTACAACCAGTTCAACGGCATCGCATATCGCTCGCGCTTTGACCCGGCCACGATTTGTCTCGCCCTATTCGAAGGTGCACATAACTTTGACAACGCGGGCTGTAGCCCGATAAATAATGCATCAGCGGATTTTCGCGCGGCTTGCACTATTCACCATCTTCCGGACCCCGTTCCCGCAACGCCGCCGACGCCTAGCGCACAGTAGTCGAGACGCGGCTCATGAGTGTGCACTGATCTTCGAGATGCGTCCTTTTTCGCGCTTCTCATGGTTGCAGTCCCTACAAATCAGCCTTCGGGAGTATCCACTCGCCTACTTGCACGACCGAGTCCTGATGTTCATGCCGATTCTCTCTATGTCCGTCGTCGCGAGCATACCGCTGTGCATGATGACGTTCCTTGATCGCTCCAGATTATCGAAAATGTGCCTGACCCATTCAATTTATCGCGAGCGGGCCTTCGGAACGGCTTACGGCGTCGTCGTCCAGGAACTGGCGCTGCTTGCCCGCGCGGTGTTCCTCATTCGGCCCGATAAGTCGCTCGCATACGTTGAAATCGTTAAGGAAGTTTCGGACGAACCGGATTACGACGCCGTTTTCAAAGCGGCGAAAGCGTAGCCGGGGCGCACGTTCGTTTAGCGCTCTAATAGGTGCCCAAAATACGCGCCGTCCCATCGACGTCGGTGAGCGCCGCGTCGAGTTCGGCGCGTGAGACGGATTCGATCTCGCAGTAGAAGCGGTACGTGAAGGGTTGTTCGAGAGACGGCCGCGACACGAGCGTCCGCAGGTTGAAGTTTGCATCCGCGAAGCGCGCGAGCGCATCGCGGAGCGAACCCGGCCGATGCGCGAGCGAGAGCGCGATGCAGGCCCGGGTGGGACGCTCGAGCGGCGGCGCGTCGCGGCGCACGAGGAAGAAGCGCGTGAAATTTTCATCGACGTCTTGAATGTTGTGCGCGATCACCCGCGCGCCGTAGCGAACGGCGGCCAGTTGCGAGCCGATGGCCGCGATGTGCGCGTCGCCGAGCGCAACGATCTCACGCACGGCTCCGGCGGTATCAGCCACGATCGTGCTTTTCAGGTGGGGATGCGCGGCGAAGAAGCGGCGACACTGTTCGAGCGCCACCGGATGGGAGCGAACCTCGCATAGGGCGCCAACCGTCGCAGCGCCGGTCACGATGAGATTTTGTACGACCCGGTAGACGAGTTCGTTCACGATCGTGACGCGCGGTTCGGCCCATAACAGATCGTAGACGCGCGGGACCGGTCCCGAAATCGAGTTCTCCACCGGCAGTACCGCGCACTCCACGTTGCCGCGCGCAACTGCTGCAAACGCATCGTCGAAGGTCCCGAAGCCGAGCGTCTTGGCACCCGGCATGAGTTTGCGAGCCGCGTCGTCGCTGAAGGCGCCGGGCTCGCCTTGGAACGCGACGACGGGATTCACGACGTGCCGAGGTTTTGCAACGCCGCGCGGGCATCGCCCGCGCGCTGGTCGCTCGGCGCGACCTTCAAGAAGCGCTTGAAGGCGGTTATGGCTTCCGTGCGGCGCCCGATCGCGTTGGCGACGATGCCTTCGTTGAACAACGCCTCCGTGAAGTTCGGATGTTTGGCGAGCACGACGTTCAATTCGCGCAGCGACCCCAAATCGTCGCCCACGCCGTGCAAGGCCGTAGCGTAGTCGGTACGCGTGTCGGGGTTCTCCGGATCCAGCGCGAGCGCGCGCCGGTAATAGCCGATGGCTTGCGGATATTTTGCGGCATCGAAGTATAAATTAGCGAGGTTCACGAGCGCGCCCAGGTCCTTCGGATTCCGTTGCACGCGGCCGCGCAGATCGACGAGCAGACGCTGCACGGGCGCCGGCGGTCCGCCACCCGGTGCCGCGACGGCAGGCGGTCCCCCACCGACGCCGTTTCCGCCGCCGGTTTGCGGTACGACCACCTCGCCCGGGGCGGCCGACGGCAACGCCTCGGCAGGTGCCGCGGTCGCGCGAATATTTGAATCGCCTTGCTGCGCCGTCGGTCCCAGCGCGGCGCCCGTGACGCCGAGCCCGATGCGAAGAAAGTAACCGAGGATGCCGAGGAAAGCGAGCATCGTAACGACGAGAATCGGGACGTAGATTCGCGGCGGAAGGCCGCGGGCGGGACCACCAGACACGAGCAGGGATGTTCTCGCGGCGGCGTGCAAGACCTCGGCAACGTGTTACCGGACGTCAGCGAGCTTCAACTGCTTTTCGCGCAACTCAACAACGAATGCTTTGCGGGCGAACTTCCGGCACATCGAATCGCGTATAACGTGCGCTTTTCGAATCTAGCCGGACGTATCACCTACAAGCCGCCGCTCATCGAGCTCTCTCCGAAACACTTCGAACGGCATCCCGAGGCATTACGCGAAACGCTCTTGCACGAAATGATTCACGGTTGGCTATTTGCGCGCGGTGAGAATCCCGGTCATACGGCGCGCTTCAAGAAGAAGATGCGCCAACTCGGCTTGACGTCGATCTATCACGATCTCGGTAGCGCGGGCCCGCGCCGCGAGAGCAGCAAACGGTTCATCCTGCGTTGCGAGCGCTGCAAACTCGAAGTGCTCCGCAAACGCAAACCACCCGCTCTCGTCTCGTGCGGCCGTTGTAGCCGGCGCTCGTACGACGCGCGTTTCCCACTCCGCATTTTCGAAATCGTCGAGCTTCGAGACGTTCACACGCCCGCTCGCGCGGCTCACGATGTCCGTTCGCTGAACGGTTGATGAGGCGCCCCGCGTATTCTTTGGCGCGACGTCTCAGCGTCGGGACATACGAGGCCTACTGCACGCTACGCCGCGTTACGCGAGCGTCTCTACGATTACATCTTCGAAGGGGACATCTTCATACCTGACATCGACTTCGACATCGACGATAGATCTTTCTCGGCGAGCGCGAGATGTTCTTCGACCGTCGGGAGGGTCGCCTTTGCGAACGCTACGAGGTCGGCATCCTTGCCGCCGGCGATTTCATTCTTCATTACCGTCTCCATCTGCATGTGGCCCGTTTTCTGACCTTGCAAGTAAGACGTATCGAACGCAGCGCCGTGTAACGACTCGAGTGCGCCCTTCATCTTCGTATTCGTCTCACCGACCGAACTCGGCAACATCATATGTTTCGATTTGGCGATGGCGGCGAGCTTGGCATTCGCTTTCGTATGGTCCGCGACCATCTTACTTGCAAAAGCCTTGACCTTGGGGTTGGTCGACCGCTGTTCGGCAAGGGTCCCCGCCGCCACTTCGGCCATGCCCCCTTGCGCGGCCGCGTGGACAAAGGTCGCGTCCTGCCCCGCCATCATCGCAGCCGAGGCAGGTACTGCCAAGGCGAGTAGAGCCGCGGCCCCAAGTGAACCAAATGCGCGAGCGGACTTACCGGTTAATGCTATCTCTTCGCTTTTCACTCTCATGCTTTACCCATTTGTAGAAACGCGCCAGTCATCTGAGGGGCGCCGTAGGACGATTTCGAGACAAAAGCGGGACACGACGCGTTGTCTGCGGTAGAATGGGCGCATGCGCACCATCGACGCACCAGTCGAGACCGTAGTCCGGCCCGAGGTCTTCAATGAACGGCACGCGTTCGATTCCGAGCGTGTCGCGCAGGCCTTTCACGTTCCGATCGCGACCATCGCCGCCGCAATCGGAAAGCCTGCGGATACAGTTCGGCGCCGTAAGAGCGCCGAAGGCCTGCAGGATGGGCTTGGACGTCTGGCAGTGGTTTATAGCGACCTCGTGGCACTGCACGCCGACGACCGGTCGGCAGCCATGCGGTGGCTAAATACCCCGAACCGAGCGCTCAAAGAACGAGCGCGCCCTCGTACGTTGCTTGAGCGCGGTCAACTCGACGTCCTCGAGACGCTCGTCGAAGCACTGAAGCACCGCCAGCCTGTAAGCCGTTAAACTTTCTCTGTACACGCACCGCGTTATCGACGACGAATTCCGCACCGATCCGCTCTCGGGATCGGTTCGGTCTTAAAGGGTGGTCGCTATAACTCACCACACACGCTCAAGGGCTCTATACCTCGGATTCGCGCGTTACCGCACTACACGAGGTTGTCGCGCTCTTCGGCGGTGTGGACGCTCCTCGGTCGCCAGAGCTCATCCTAACGGTCGATGTGCGTTTGACGCGGGTGCTCGATCTCACCGACGAGATAGTATGCAAATTGCTTGGGATCGCGACCCATGATCTGACGGCGCCGTTCCTCGAGGACCAACTACGCGGTGGGGAAGCGGCCACACAGCGTCTCGGGCGACTCATCTTCACCTTGCGTCGGTTTTCCGCGCTCCGTGTCCCAAGCGCCGCGCGTGTCGGCGCCGAGAACCTTGTCATCTTACCGGCACGTCTTGGTCCCGGTGAGCTGGTGCGTTTACACGACGAGCGCGGCCGCTGGCGGCAGATCCGCGTCGGGTCACCGGAATAGCGACGACCTCATTGCTGCCTCCCCTTGTCGCCGCTTACGCGCGGCGCCGGCGCGAGTTAGGCGCGAGAAATCAAGTCGATGAGATCTGATGCCGCTGCTGCGGCGTTCGTGTCCGCAACACCGCCGCGCACGTAACCGGCCAGATCGAGCGAGACGTACCGGTAGCCCGCGGCGCGCATCCCGCGGACGACCGCGTCGCGCTGCGTGAGTACCCGGCCGAAGACGTCGAGCGGAACTTCGATCCGCGCCAGTTCGCCATGATGCCTCACCCGGCACTCCGTCAGGCCAGCGTCGTACAGCACGTCTTCCGCGCGTTCGACGCGCTCGAGTAAGACGCTCGTGATCGCGGTCCCGGTCGGAAAGCGCGACGACAAGCACGCGAGCGCCGGCTTATCCCACACCGGCAAGTCTAGGCGCTGCGCGAGCGCGCGCACGTCGGCCTTCGAGAACTCGGCCTCGGCGAGCGGGCTGCGCACCCTGTTCTCAGCGGCCGCGCGCCGGCCGGGCCGGATCTCGGCCAAATCGTCGAAGTTCAGACCGTCGGCGATGGTCGAAAAGCCGCGTTCGCGCGCGAGCTCGACGATGCGGCCGTACAATTCGCTCTTGCAAAAATAACAGCGATTCGCGGGGTTGGACGCGTAACGTTCGTCCGCGAGCTCTTCGGTCTGCATGCTTTCGTGGCGCGCGCCGATCGCCGCGGCAAACGCTCGCGCGGCCCGCAATTCGCGCCGCGCCAAACTGTTCGAAACGCCGGTGACGATCAGGGCATCGGGCCCGAGTTCGGCGGTCGCGAGGGCCGCCACGAGTGCGGAATCAACTCCGCCCGAGAAGGCGACGATGCACGCCCGGTAACCGCGAATCAGTTGCCGCAGGCGGCTTTCCTTGAGGGTGAGCGGATCGTCGAGAACGTGCACGGGTGGTCTTTCCCTGAAAAGCCGCGCTCGCTGCACGCTAGGCGGCCGCATAGGACATACCCAAGGGAGCGCCGGTTCTCGCACCGCCTTAGTCACCCGCGAAGCATAAGAAAAGACCCGGCTTTCGGCCGGGCCTTTCCCCCCGCTCGTTGCGGCTAGGCGCGCAGTGCTACGAACAGTTCCCGGTGCTCGACGAGTCCCACGCTGCGAGCGCTACGGTGCGAACGGCATCGCGAAGAGCGTGCCGTACGTACCGGCTCCGCCGTCCGCCGTGGTTCCGTAAATGTTGCCGTCGGGCGAGAGCAGCAACTGTCCGATCGGCGTCGCGCCGTCTCTGCCGCTGAATGAATGCAAGAGCGTGAACGTGCCGCCCGCGTATTTGAAGAGCACGCCGCCGCCCGTGGCGCCGCCGAACGCGGTCGAACCATAGAGCGCACCGTTGAACCACGTTGCGAGGCGCGCGAACGGAAACGATCCGTTCGGATTGAGCATCGTCGCAGGATCAGTCGGAAACGAGTAGAGCAACGAGAATTTACCGGCCGCCGAAATTTCGAAGAGCGTTCCGGCATTGCCCGAACCGCCGCTCGTCGCCGTGCCGTAAAGATTCCCGTTATCGTCGGGGATGAGTTCTGCATTGGGCGCCGAGCCGTCGATCGCCGGATTGAACGAGTGAATGTTGACGATCTTCCCTTGCGCGGTGAGCGCAAATACGGTACCGCCGCCGTAGGCGCCGCCGGCCGACGTCACACCGAAAAGCGAGCCGTTGATTTGAAATCCGTTGAGACTCGCAGCTAAGCCGGCAATCGGATAGGCGCCGGTTTTGCCGTTAAAGCAGGCGACGACGCTATACACGCCGCTCGGTGTCAAACGAAAGATGAGGCCGCGATTGTAGCCGCCGCCGAGGGACGTCGTTCCGTAGATGTTGCCGTCGGAGAAAAGTATGAGGCGTCCATACGGGGTGCCCCCCTGAAGTCCGCCGGTGAACGTGTGCAAGATCGAGAACGCGCCCGTCGAGCCGTTCACGGAGTAAATCACACCGCGCTTCCTCGCACCACCGGCGGTGGTTACGCCGAAAATATTTCCGCCCAGATCGAGATTGCCGACCGAATTGAGCAATCCGCCGGCCGGCGACGAACCGTCGGGTCCCGAGAACGAATGCAGCGTCGTGACGGCGCCATTGGCATACTTGTAGACGGTGCCGACTCCGGCCACGCCGCCGGCTTGCGTCGAGCCGTAGATGTTGCCTTGCAGATCCTCGAGCAATTCGCCGGAAGGATTCGCGCCGTCGGGATTGCCGACGAACGAGTAGAGCGTCGTGAACGTGCTGACCGCGGCGGCTTTGACTTGCCGGCGCAGCATCTGCGCGCCGCGCACCGGCTGCAGATACGTGCGACCGATCGCAGGGTGCACGGCGGCTTCCGCCGCTCCTGCCCACATGCCGGCCGCGAGCGCGCCGGACGCGACCGCGCTACCGAACTTGACGAGAAACTAGAAGCCATGGGCTCCTCCTAAAACGAAAAGCGAAAGTCGGCGCGGCGCACACGTACGCGCAAAGAAATCGCGGCGCATGTACGAGCCGCGCGGCACCACCCTAAGCGTACCCGACCCACGCAACGCGTCAATGTATTTGTCGTACGCGCGCCGGCCGCGTACGATCGTGCGCCTGCGAGATAAGCGGAGGTTACGTCCGGGACGCCCGAGAGCGCGCGACGTGCTGGCGGCTGCGAGTGCTCGGCGCAAGAGAGTAAGGCAAAAGCAGCGACCGGCAAGGTGAGAAGCCCGGTAGTGCGATTATCAGAAGCACATCTCGTCAGCGTCGTTTTACGAGCGTTCCCGTTCTTGCTCTTAATGCTTAAGAGCTTGGTATCGTCACCATACGAACGCACAGCACGACGATTTTCGGATCCGCGAATTCGCGCATCGCATTTGCAATGGCCGTAAAATGGCTTTCGGCGTATACTCGGAACATCGCGCAAGGCCATGCCCCAAGCAAGCTAAGAGCACTCGGAGCATCGCCGGTCAAATTGAGCTGTGCCGCTCTTAGTTGCGTAGCGACCCTACTCCCAACGGCATCTACGCTCCGTTCGTTGTTCGTAAGTTCGTTAGGAAAACTACGAGCACTTCTCGGTCACCCGATTAAAGCTGCTGCCAGATTGAATACCCTTGATGACTCTAAGGCTGTAGTTATTGCTGCCGAGGTTGACTAGTCCCGTCTGCGTAACGCTATTGGATGCGTACACGGTGTTGACAAACTTCGCCATCACGTTTTTCGCACTCACACCGAATGATGCAGGGTAACACGTATACAGGAACGCGTAGGCGAAGCCAACTTCGGCGTACGAGCCGCTTGCAGACGGATTTGTCAGGTAGCGTTCGTTCTCGCTGCGGGCAAAACCCGTCGGGTAATCGCTCGGGTAGCCCGGCGGAGGCGTTGTGTCCGTCGGCGACCTGAATGCCGCTGTTATCGCAGCGGTCGTCGGGGTGTAATACTGTACGCTCTTATTTTCGATCGCAGCGCTTAATTCGCCGGGGCGCAAACTGTTCGGTGCGACGTAGCCGATGGAGCCTTTGTTCGCCGCGATTGCTCGCGCAATACCGTCGTCGCCGACGGCCGGGATAAGCGTCACCGGGCCGGCAGCGGCGATTGGAAACGACGTTCCGACCGGAAGATAGCCGCCGGAGCATATCGCGTTCAGATGGGCGGTATGAATGAACGTGGGGCCGCTACCATCCGAGCCATAAACGAGCGAGATCGGAAGGCTTGAAAGCGATGCGGGCGCGCCCGTCGCTTGATTCGTAACGCCCGACCAGTTCGTAATCGTGCCTTTCCAAATTCCGCACAGCTGCACGTTGGAAATGGTCAAATTGGCCGGCAGACCACTTGCATTGAACGCCTCGGCGAGCGCTGCGCCGGCAACTGGAACGACGCGGGCGAAGCCCCGCTCTCGGAAAACTGCGCTGCCGTAATACGCGTTACTTTGAGCAGTGCTTAATGGCGCGTCACCCGTAGAAAAGTCAACTTCGGGATAGGTAACGTTGCCGTTGTTCGGAGATACGCAATCGGCCGTTTGCGGCGCCGTCACCGTTTCCGTCGTGTTTCCTAGGCCACCGGACAGGAAAGCATCCTGCGCAGCGCCGGTTCCGGAGGCTGCGTAACAGCCTAATTGGCCCGAACGCTCTAGCCATACCCGCCACTGCGATTCAGCGAGCGAGCCGCCAAATGCGAAAAATTCGAGCGAACTTGTTAGGGGCCGCGCATTGAGGGGGTGCAACCCGAAAAGGCGTCCATCTCGTGAACTTAAATGATTCCCTAGACCAGTCGATGCCACGCCAAGCATGGCCGTCACCGCCGCCGTTGCAGCGGCGACGTGTGCACGTCGATTAAACATACCTTCTTACTCCTGTCGCCATACGGCTGGTGTTTTCCGTCAAGCAGATTGTAAGGCTTGACCCGCGTGCGTTACTTTTCGAGATTACCGCTATCTCGAAATTGTTCAGACCGTCGTTTCTGGTACATGGCCTAGACCTAGCAGGCCTGTGAAAAAGTCGGCGCCTTGGGCTTGGATTGATGGGCTTGTTGACGTATCATAATGGCAAGTCTCCTCGAATCTTTTTTGGGAGCGGCCGTTGCGGTCAAAAGATGTTCAGCGCGC
>JAABUX010000294.1_pt1 | contig 84873 bp, 81 predicted proteins | sample 5561851 | NCBI WGS metagenome assembly JAABUX01 (sample SAMN10711883, study PRJNA513361) | rock metagenome | isolation source: Antarctica rocks | place: Antarctica: Victoria Land, Richard Nunatak red sandstone | collected 2016-01-03 | reverse complement strand
GCGATCCTGGCGTTCCTGCGCGAGGAGGTGCCCAGAAACTGGCACGTGTTCTGCGATGCCGTAACGGATAACTTCCGGATCATCTCACCGGAGGATTTTCGGATCCTGACGTGAACGGGGTATATCACAAGCCGGGCATCAGCAATCAGGCAGGCGGCCGTGGGTGCGTCCGCCCTTATTGCGGTCCCGGCCCGTGGATGGCGAAGTCGCCGGGCAGCCTGGCCATGCCGAACTTGTCGAACAGCGCATCATAGGTGCCGTCCGCCCGGATGGCCTTGAACCCGGCCACCGCCGCCTCCGCCACGGCGCGGTCGCGGAAGCCGAAGGTGATGTCGGTGCCGCCGAAGCCGGTCAGCAGCAACTGCATCCCGCGCCCCTTGCTGATGGCCCGCGCGGCGTCCTCGACGATGATGACGGCCTCGACCTGGCCGGCGCGCAGGGCCGCCGTCGCTTCCGTCGCGGTGCTGAAGGTGCGGAGGTCGATGGGCTTCAGGCCGCGCCGGGCCATGTCCTCGTTCGCCTCTTTGGCCTTGCGCTCCTGGTAGGTGCCGATCTCGATGGCCGCCGTCCGCCCCGCCAGGTCGTCGAACGACTTGATCTGCAGGCCGGAGGACGCCATGCCGAACACGCCGATGGCCTGCTGCGCGAAGGGGACCATGTACATCAGCCGGGACCGCTCCTCGGTCCAGAACATCCCGGTGTCGATGCCGTCGAACCGCCCGCCGCGCAGCGCCGGCACCATGGCGGGGAAGTCCATGCGGACGAACTCGGTTGGCACGCACATGCGGCGGCCCAGCTCGCGGCCCAGCTCGACGTTCAGCCCTTGCAACTCGCCGTGCTCGTCCACGAACTGCTGCGGCGGCAGGGTGGGGTTAATCGCAAGCTGCAGCTTGCCGGGCTGCACCAGGCTGGAGTCGGGCAGCTTGGGCGGGCACTGGGCCATGGCCGGCCCGGTGGGGCCGAGCAGCGCCGCCAGGACCAGGACGGGCAGGCAGCGGCGGAGGTGGCGCATGAGGACCTCAACGTTGCGACATCTGGTGCAGCAAGGAATGTGCCATGGCGGGTAGCCGCAGGGCCGTGCTGCGGCAAGGTGGCGGCGGACACTTGTCAGGTGTCATCGATCGCTGTCCGAGCGGCGGCAAGCACGAGCCGGGGATGCTTCTGGCGCATGCAGGCGACCACGCGGCTGCCCGGCTGCCGCGCAGACCCTTGTGCGTGGGCCAACAGCCCGGCCACGTGCGGCACTGCCGCCTCGTCGGGCTGCGCCAGCACCCGGCGACGGGGCGAGTGCGGCAACGCGGAGTCGAAGGCGGCCGGCATTGCACCCTCCAAAGGGAGAGGGCCGGGTTCCAGGACGCCAAAACCGGCAGGTTCTCGACGTTTGGCGATCCGCCGCTCATGCGCCGCCGATCACGCGGGCAGCCGGCTTCTGGGCATCAGGCCACCGCCACGTCGCCCGGCGGGGACCAATCCAGGTCCGGGTCCAGCGGCCAGATCGGCCGGGCGACCCGGCGCCACGGCACGCGCGCCAGCATCGGCGTGACCAGGCCCGGCCCGTCCACCTCGATGATCGCGCCGTCGGTGAACAGGTCGTCGAAGCCGGCGCGGAAGTGGCCCCGGGACTTTACGACCAGGCCGCGCAGGCCGTGCAGGTCGATGCCGAGGTGCTCCAGCATGGACGGGTCCAGGCACTGGTGGCGGATGGAGACGAACACGACGTCAACCCGCCCCTCAAGGCGGAGCCATGCCGTGGGCCCAAGGTCGAGCACGCGCCCGGCGATCAGGCCACGCCGGCCGACGATGCGGCCGTCGCTCAGCGCCATCACCTCCGCCTCCGCCTGGAGCGGCCGGCTGTCGGCGTGGGGTCCGGTGCGGTTGAGGGCGGCGGTGAAACGGCTGCCGACACCGCGCTGGTGCGCCTCCTGCGCAAGCTCCGGGTCCGTGTGGATCGCGAAGGCGGTGCGGGTCACGCGGGCGTCCAGCATGGCCCGCAGCAGGTCCGTGGTGTTGCCGCGGGCGCCGCCGCCCGGGTTGTCCGCCACGTCGGCGAGCAGCAGGGCAGGCAGCGCCGGGTCCGCGCAGGCGGCCGCAAGGCGTTGCGTGGCGTCCCCGATCGGGACGAGGTTTGCAACCAGCCCCTGCCGGTCCCGCCATAGCCCACCCGCCAAGTCCCGCGCGACCCGGTCGGCGGCGGCCTGGTCCCCACGGGTCGTCACGATGACGCTCATGCCGTTCTTGGGCGAGTCGCCCAGGCTGAAGTTGCCCAGCACGGACACGTTCAGGATCGCGCCATGCGCCAGCGCCTGCCCGCGGGCGATGGCGTCGCCATACGGCCCCCGGTCGGACAGCAACGCCACCGATGGCGGCAGCAGCGGCAGCTTCACGAACGCCTTGGCGGTCCGGACGCCGCCGATCAGCTCCCGCATGGCCGCGCCCGCCCCCCGCCCGCGCGCCTGCATGTCCACGTGCGGGTTGGTCAGGTAGGCGATCAGCAGGTCCGTTTCGGCCACCATGCGCCGGCTGACGTTGGCATGCAGGTCCAGCGTCGCCACCACCGGCACGCCGGCGCCGACCACGCCGCGGACGGCTGCAAACAGTGCGCCCTCCGGATCGTCCTCCACGGTGGCGGACGCGGCGCCGTGCGCCTCCACATAGACGCCGTCGAGCGGCAGCGCGGCCTGCAGGCCCGCCGTGACCCGTGCGATGAAGCGGTCCAGGAAGCCCTGGTCCGCCGGGCCGCTGGCGCCGGCCGAGGCCAGGGCAAGCGGCACGGGGGTCCACGGCCCGGCTGCGTCCATCGCCTCCACGAAGCCCTTGGTCCCGCCCGGGCCGCGCGAGGGCGCGGTCCGGGCGTCGGCAAGCAAGGCGTCGCCCTCGAGCCAAAGCTTCTGCCGGAACTCCGCCTCCTCTGCCACGGGAGCGAAGCCGTTGGACTCCAGCATGAAGCCGAGAAGCGCGACCCGCGGCGGCATCAGGCGGGCCGCACGTCGTAGAACTGCGGGAACCCGCCCCGCATCCCGGTCAGCGCCCGGCTGTAGGCGGTGGCCTGGTAGTAGCAGCCCAGCGGCAGGTAGGTGGCGTCCTGCCAGAACTGCAACTGCATGGCCTTGCAGACCCGCTGCTGCGCCGGCAGGTCCGCGGCCGCGAACCAGTCCTGCCGCAACGCCTCCAGCCGCGGCGCTGTCGGCCAGCCGAACCATGCCTGGTCCCCGTTGCCGCGCAGGCCGAGCTGGCTCGCAGGGTCCAGGTTGTTGGTGCCCGTGAGGTAGGTGAAGAAGGCGTTCCAGCCTCCCCGTGCCGGCGGCTGCCGGCTGGCGCGCCGCTGGATCAAGGTGCCCCAGTCGGTCGTCTGCAGGTCCACCTTCACCCCGACCTGCTTGAGCATGTCCGCCGCCACGAGCGCCAGGGCGTTGGTGGCCGGGTAGTCGGACGGCGCCAGCAGCACGACCGCCTCATCGGCATAGCCGGCGTCCCGCAACGCCCGCGCCACCTTGCCGAGGTCGCGCGGGCCGGCGAGGACCTCGATACCCGCCTCGGTCGCAAGCGGCGTGCCGGGGCTGAACACGCCGACCCGGTCGCGCCACAGCTCCCTCTCGTCGCCGGCGACCGCGGTCATGAAGTCCGCCTGGTTGACGGCGCCCAGCAAGGCGCGGCGCACCGCCGGCTTGTCGAACGGCGGGTGCAGCGCGTTGAAGCGCATGATGCCGATGCCGCCGGCCGGGTCCTGCACCTCGATGGTGATGCCCCCGTGGCCGCGCAGCAGGCCGAGCAGGTCCGGCGTGGGGCTTTGCCACCAGTCCACCTCCCCGGCCGCGAGCGCCCCGGCGGCGGTGGAGGGGTCCGGGATCACCCGCCACTCGATCCGGTCGAAATGTGCCACCTTCGGCCCGGCGGTGAACGACGCCACCCCGTCCGCCCGCGGCACGTAGCCGTCGAACCTGCCATAGGCCGCAAACGACCCGGACACCCGCTCGTCCGCCAGGAACCGGAACGGCCCGCTGCCGACCATCTCCGTGACCTGCGTGTTGGCGTCGGTCCGGGCCAGGCGTTCGGGCATGATGCACGGCATGCTGGTCCCGGTCTTGCCGAGCGCCGCCGGCAGCAGCGGGAACGGCCGCCTCAGCCGGAACTGCACGACGCGGTCGGACACGGCCAGAAGCTCGTCCGTCGCGTCCATCAATGCGCGGGCGAAGGCGTCGCGTCGCGCGATCCGCCGGATGCTTGCCACTGCGTCCACCGCGCGCACCGGCTCCCCGTCATGGAACCGCAGGCCGTCGCGCAGCGTGAGCCGCCACAGCAGGCCGTCCGCATCAACCGTGTGGCCCTCCACCATCTGCGGATGGATGGCGAAGGCGTCGTCCTGGGCGTAGAGGGTGTCGAACACTAGGTAGCCGTGGTTGCGCGTGACGGTCGCCGTCGTCCAGACGGGATCGATCACGGTGACGTCGGCTTCGGGCACGAAGCGCAGCACACGGCCCGGCGCGGCGCGGATGATGGATGGAGCGGCCAACATGGCGGCTGCGCCCCCGAGCAGCCGACGCCGTTTCATGCGAAGCTCCTGCGTGCCATGCGCCAGCCTGGCATTGGCCGGGTGGTGGCGCAAACCGGCGGTGTGTCTGTTTGAGGGTGCTGCCTGTTTCGGCGGGTGGGCCTTGTCGGCGCCGTTCCTTGCCGGCCGCCAGTCTCGAACTGAGATGCACCCCGAGCCTGTCCAGTTAGCTGTGCGGACCTCCAGGGGTTTGCTTGGGGTCGGGCGGCGGGCGCCACTGGTCGCGGAGGTGCTTGGGGTGGGGCGGGATCGTGGCGATCGTGGCTGGTGGTTTGGCCGGGTCGTCCGGTGGACCGCTGCTGGCGTGGGTGGGGCCGGCCGCACGGGGGATGGCGGCTGGGCCGGGTGGGACGGGGGTGGTCGGGGTGCGCTGGAGGGTGGCGGGCACGGCGTGCGGTCCGGCGCCGGGATGGCAGGGGCGGTTTGGGGCGGCGGCGCGGGCGCGGAGCTGTTCTAGGTCGTTGGGGGTGCGGCGCTTCCAGGGATGGGCGCCGGACAGGGCGGCAAGGCCGAGGTCGCGGCAGATTTCGGTGATGATTTCGGCGATTGGGCGGCGGCTGATGTCCTCGTCTAGGTCGGGGGCGTCGAGGCGGTCGTGCAGCTCGGCGGTTAGGGCCTCGGCGCTGTCGTTGGCGCCGGGCGCATCGGCGTCGGACCCATCAGGGGCAGCATGGCTGGGGGCAGTCTGACCGGAGGCGGGGGCGGTGCGCTGGATGGCGTCCTCGACCTCGCGGAGGATGCGCTTGCGGGCGGCGGCGCGGTGCTGGGTCGGGTCCCGGGCAGGCGGGACGGGGTCGGCGAGGCTGCGCGCGAGGGCAATGCTGCGGCGGACAGCGCGGGCGATGCGGTCGAAGGCGGCTGCGATGCTGACTAGGGGGTCTGGGACGAGGGCGTCTGGCGCGGGGGGCGGCGCGGGCTGCGGTGCGGGGGCCTGCGGGGCGGCCGGGGTGGTGGTCCGTTGTGCGGCCTGGGCGGACGCCTGCTGGTGCAGAAGGCGGGCGAGGTCGGTGCCCATGTCGATCAGGTCGTGCAGGACATGGCGGTAGTAGGGCGCATCTGCCGCGTGCTGGCCGGGGGCGTGCTGGCCGGGTTCGGTGTGGAGTGTGGCCGGGGCTGGCTGGGCGGACATGAACGGAACAAGAACATTGTTGGGTTAGGGGTGTCAAGGATGGCGTGGGCGGGGCTGGCGTGAGCGGGGATGGCGTGAGCGGGGCTGGCGTGGGCGGGGCAGTGTCTCGGTTTGCATGTCGGCTTGTGGTTAGAAGCGGACATAGGGAACTCGCACCGTGGACGGCCGGTTTGCGCCCATCTTGGTCGTTCAACCTAGCCAGGCTTCGTCCTTGGGGCGGACACCGGATCTTATGAAGCAAGCGACCGCCTCAAGTGGTTAGTACCCGATCCGTCTGTGGGGACGCACCCTTACGAACCGGACGTTCACGGACGAGGTTGCCGACGCCGTCGTCAGCAGGCGGCTCCTTTGCTGTTCACGCTACCGCAAAGCAGGCGAGTCCTGCGCCAACACAATCGCCTTTGCCCGCTACTCATCTGATGCTAAGTCGGTGGTATGACAAACACATACCACCCGCTCCCGGCGACCCAATTCGGCTCGATATGGTAGAGCCCCCATACGCGATCGCATGCAGCCAAACAGCGTGCTGTTGCCAACCTTCACGCTGGTGCCCAGAGCCATTGCTCGTTTCAAGGTAGGAAGATGGTCAAGGCAGATAATAGTCCAAATCAGGTATCACGGTTGAGGATCGACGGCTACAAGTCTATTGAAAGCCTGAGTCTCGATATGGGCCGCATCAATATCTTGATTGGTGCGAACGGCGCCGGGAAATCTAACTTTATTGGGTTCTTTCGCATGATCAAGAATATTCTTGATCAAAATCTGCAAAATCTAGTCGGGAGGGCGGGAGGCCCCGATGCCATACTGCATTTCGGCAGGAAGGTGACTCGTTCTTTGGAGGCGGAACTCTACTTCGGGAACAACGGGTACAAGTTCACCCTCCAGCCCACGGCGGACAATCGACTCATGTTCTCACGCGAGGCGTTGTGGTGGAATGTGCATGGAGATTGGCATCCGGGGTCCGGTCACTTCGAAACGAGATTTGCTGAACAAGGTCGGCATGGGCAGATCTGGGAACATGTTGTTCCTGCGATGCGTAGCTGGCGCGTATATCATTTCCATGACACGAGCAGCACTGCCTTTGTGAAGCAGGTCCATGCTCTTAACGACAATCAATTCCTCAGGAGCGACGCCAGCAATCTTGCCGCTTTCCTCCTGAGGTTGAGGGAGAGTTCCAAGGAGCACTATGACCGGATCGTGAAGACTATTCGACTGGTTGCGCCTTTTTTTGGGGATTTCTTGCTCAGGCCCACGCTTAACAACAGCGAGAAGCTTCAGCTTGAGTGGACAGAGCGTGGTCAGGATGTTCCCTTCACCGCCAGTGAGCTTTCGGATGGCACGCTTCGTTTTATCTGTCTCGCGACAGTTCTCCTACAGCCGGAAGAGTTCATGCCAGCGACCATCCTGATCGATGAGCCAGAGCTGGGACTTCATCCTTTTGCGATCACCGTCTTAGGTGGTCTTATGAAGTCAGCCGCGATTAACAACCAGCTGATCGTGTCCACTCAGTCAGTGGAATTGGTCAACGAGTTCGAGCTCGAGGACCTTATTGTGGTGAACAAACGCGATGGGTCGTCGACCTTCAAGAGGCCGGACCCGAGTTCGCTTACTCAGTGGTTAGAGGATTACAGCCTCGGAGAACTCTGGAAGAAGAATGTTCTTGGCGGGCGCCCAGGACGATGAGTCGCGTTTACATACTGGTCGAGGGCCAGACGGAAGAAGCCTTCCTCAATGAATTAATGGTGCAACCCTATGCACGTAAGGGAGTGTATCTGACCCCGATTATTATTAACACGAGCGCTAGTCATAAGGGTGGATTGTCGAGCTACTCCAAGGTCAAACCCCAGATAGAGAAGCTTTGCAAACAGGACTCCAAAGCTTACGTTTCAACCTTTTTCGACTACTATGCGCTTCCAAAAGACTTCCCCGGGAACAGAGAACTGAGTTCGTTTGGCGCCGCTACCGGTACGGCGAAGGTTGCATACTTAGAGCAACAACTTGGTGCAGCAATTGCGCGTCCCAACTTCATTCCGAACCTTACGCTCCACGAGTTCGAAGCTCTTCTTCTAACCGATGTAGACGCATTCGCCGAGTGGACGGATGCCGACGAGGTTCTGGAGCCACTGAGACAGGTGCGCGTGGCAACCGCCCCCGAAGATATCAACAACAACGCTCTTACGGCGCCGTCAAAGCGGATCCTGAGTGCAATGCCCGAATACCAGAAGACTCTGCACGGCCCGCTTATTGCTCTGGCGATCGGGCTTGATGCAATCCGTGGCGCCTGCCCGCATTTCAATTGCTGGCTGGACAAATTAGATGGCCTGAGCCCGTGACATGAGAGGCCATTTACTGACCGAGAAGCGGCAGCTTCTCGGTTGTGACTGCTGGGAAACCGTCGGGCAGCTAACGGCCAGAACCGGAAGTTTGATCGCCGGCCTCGCAGGTCCGCTGTGGGTCGCAAGCCGACATCCAGACTGAGACACTACTCGCAAACCTTCAACCTTGGACAGCGAGACAAGCGCCGATGGACCACGGCCCCCTGCACGGCACGACCCGGATGCTCCTGATTAATCCGAATACGTCCCGGGCCACCACCGACATGATGGCGGCCATCGCGCGGTCGGCGGCGCCCAGCGGGGTTGAGATCATCAGCGCTACGGCTGAGCGCGGGGTGCCGATGATCCTTGATGCCGATGCGTTGGCCGCATCCTCGCAGGAAGTGCTGGGGATTGGCCTTCGCCTGGGCCGTTCGGTTGCGGGCATCATCGTGAGCGCGTTCGGTGATCCCGGCGTCGGCTGCCTGCGGAGCAAGTCCGGCATTCCAGTCGTCGGCATCGCGCAGGCGGCGATGCTGGAGGCGGCAGGCACGGGCAGGCGGTTCGGCGTGGCGACCGTGACGCCGGGCCTGGTCGGTTCTATCGATGAGAGGGCTGCAGGGTTGGGGCTCGGGAAGCTTTATACCGGAACACGGCTGACGGCAGGCGATCCGTTGAAGCTTGCGGCTGACCCTGGTCGACTGTTGGAAGCGCTTGGCCGGGCCGTCGACCGCTGCATCCGGGACGACGGGGCCGAGGCTGTCGCGATCGGCGGCGGCCCGCTCGGCGATGCCGCAGCCGCCCTGGCCCCGCGGTTCAGCATTCCGGTGATCGCCCCTGTTCCTGCGGCGGTCCGGCTGCTGATGGCGATGCTGCAGCACGGAGGGCGCGATGGCGCCGGGCGGGACGCGGCTGCCGGGACCTTGGCGCCGTAAAGCCGTATCGGGCAGGGTGATGCTCAGCGGCACATCGATTGCGTGTCCCGTGACTGGCTGAGCTTTGGGATCGGAGTAGGACAGGCATGGAGGGCGGAGCACTCGACCGGCAGCACCGCCTGCAGCAGGGCCACCGGCTTGATATCGAGGGGGTGACGCTTGCGTATGGCGGAACCAAGGTCGTCAATCAGGTCACGCTGGACGTCCAGCCCGGCGAGCTGGTCGCGTTGCTGGGACCCTCCGGATGCGGCAAGACGACGCTGTTGCGCGCCATCGCCGGATTTCTGCGGCCGGCAGCCGGCCGCATCCTGTTCGACGGGACGCCGGTGGACCATCTCTCGCCGGGCCAGCGGCGGATCGGCATCGTGTTCCAGAGCTATGCCCTGTTCCCGCACATGTCGGCGGCGGAGAACGTCGCCTATGGGCTGCAGGCGCGCCGGGTGCCGCGGCCGGACATCGGTCCGCGGGTGGCCGCAGCACTGGATGCGGTGCAGATGGGGGGCTTCGCCGAACGCCGCCCCAGCCAGTTGTCCGGCGGCCAGCAGCAGCGGGTGTCGCTCGCCCGCGCCATCGTCACCGAGCCGGCCGTGCTGCTGCTGGACGAGCCGTTCGCCGCGCTGGATCGCGCGCTGCGCCTGGACCTGCAACTGGAGATCAAGCGCCTGCAGCGGCGCCTGGGGCTGACGGCCGTGATGGTGACGCATGACCAGGACGAGGCGATGAGCATGGCGGACCGGATGGCGGTCATGCGCGCCGGGCGGTTGGAGCAGGTGGGCGCGCCGGCTGCGGTGTACGATGCGCCGGCCAGCCGCTTCGTCGCGGGCTTCGTCGGGGCCAGCGTGGAGATGCCGGGCCGGGTCATCGAGATACAGGGCGACCGGTGCGCCGTGGCGCTGGATGCTGGGGCGCGGGTGGTGGTGTTGCTTGGCCAGGCGGGCGGCGTCGGCCGGAACAGCCGGGTCGTGGTCTCCGCGCGCCCGGAGCACCTGGTCCTGCACGACGGACCGGGGCCGGACCGGCTGGCGGCGGACCTGCGCCAGTCGGCGCCTATCGCCGGCACGACGGTGCATGACCTTCGCGCGGGTGGGCTGGAGATGAAGGTCATCGAACCGCGCCTGGCCGCCCTGCGGGCGCCGGGTCCGGTGCATGTCGGGCTGGCTGCGTCCGCTAGGCCGGCGCTGTTCGCCCTCGACGAAACGGTATTTGGGGATCACGCATGAACATCACCCGCCGCGCCCTGCTGGCCGCCTCCCTTGCTGCGCCATTGCTGGCGGAGCGTCCGGTCCGGGCCGCCGGCAGCCTGACTGCGGCGATCTATCCCGGCGCCTGGGAAGATGCGTACCGGGCGGTCGTCGTGCCCGCATTGAGGGCCGGGCACGGCACCGACGTGGCGTTCGAGGCGCTGTTCGCCGTGGACGAGATCGCCAAGGCGCGGGCGGCGCGCGGCAATCCCTCGTTCGACGTGTTCCTGCTTGATCCCGGCCCGCGCGCGTCCGGCATCGAGTTCAACCTCTACGAGCCGCTTGATGCCAAGCGCCTGACCAATGCCGGCAAGCTTCCGCCCTCGCTGGTGGACCAGTACGGCGTCGCGGTGGCGGCGCAGGTCGTGGGCATCGCCTACAACCCCAAGAAGGTCGCGCGGCCGGCGGGGTGGAAGGACCTGTTCAAGCCGGAATTCGCCCCGCACCTCGGCCTGACCGGATTCCAGACCACGTTTGGCACCATGTGCCTGATCGAGATCGCCAAGGCGTTCGGCGGCTCCGAGACCGATGTGGAGCCGGCGTTTGCCGCAATCGGCAAGATCCTGCCCCAGGTGGCCGCGGTCGCCACCCCGGCAGCCTTGCCCGGGCTGTTCCAGCAGGGGCAGGTGGACTTGATGTACATCAACACCCAGACGGTGACGGCGCTGCAGCAGCGCGGGGTGGACATCGAGTTCGTCGTGCCCGACACCGGCGGATCGGCCTTCGTCACCACCATGCACATCGCCAAGGGGGCCAGGAACGTGCAGCAGGCCTACGAGTATCTGGACACCGTGCTGTCCACGCCGGTGCAGACGGAGCTGGCCGGGAAGCCGTACTACCTGACGCCGGTCAACAAGGATGTCGATCCCGGGCCGGGCGTGCCGATGCGCAGCGTTGCCGACCTCGACAAGTTCAACACCTACGACTGGGCGCGGATCAACCCGTTGCGCGCCCGTTGGATCGACCGGTTCAACAAGGAGATGACGAAGTAGGCCGATGCGGGGCAGCTCCGGCGCCGCGCTGCTGGTGATGCCGCTGGCGGCGGCGCACCTGGTGCTGTTCGCCGCGCCGCTGCTGCTGCTGGCGGCGACGTCGTTCGCCAGCGACGAGACGCTGCGCGGCGCCAGCCTGCGGGCCTGGACGGAGCTGCTGGGCGATCCGTTCAACCTGCGGGCGCTGCTGAACACCCTCAAGCTGGGGGCGTTGACGGTGGCCGCGGCGTCCTGCTTGGCGGTGCCGCTGGCGCTGGTGCATCTGGTCGCCGGGCCGCGCCTGCGCCGGGCCGTGCTGATCGCCGCCATCCTGCCGCTGCTGACCTCCGTCGTCGTGCGCAGCTTCGCCTGGATCGCGATCCTGGGGCGCGAGGGCGTGCTGAGCCAGGCGATCCAGGCACTGGGCCTGTCGTCCGGGCCGGTGCAGCTATTGCAGACCGAAGCTGGCCTGGTGCTGGCGCTGACGCAGATCGAGATGCCGCTGGTCCTGCTGCCTGTGATGTCCTCCCTGGCGCGGCTGGAGCCGGCACTGCTCGACGCCTCGGCCGCGCTCGGGGCATCGTTGGCCCGCACGTTGTGGCGGGTGGTGCTGCCGGCCGCAGTGCCGGGGCTGGTCGCGGGCGGCACGCTGGCCTTTGCCTCGTCCTCGACGGCGTTTATCTCGCAGAGCGTGATCGGCGGTGGGCGGCTTGTTTATCTCCCGGCGCTGGTTTGGCAGCAGTCCATGCTGACGTTCGACTGGCCGATGGCGGCGGCGCTCGCGCTGCTGCTGATGGGCTCGGTGCTGCTGGTGGTGACGCTGATGGGACTATTGGGGCGGCTGCATGCGTAGCGCCTGGCACATGCGGCCCGGGGACCTGCCGCTGGCCGCAGGGATCGCCACGCTGGCGGCGCTCGCCCTGGTCGTCTTGGTCGGGCCGGTGTTGGTGGTGGTGCTCACCAGCTTCTCGACCTCGGCCGCCCTGCGCTTCCCGCCACCGGGGCTGACGCTGCGCTGGTATGGGGAGCTGTTCGATCCCGCACGGTCCCAGGTGATCCAGGCCGCTGCGCTGAACAGCGTCGTGGTGGCCCTCCTCGCTGCGACGCTGGCGACGGCCCTCGCCACCGCCGCGGCGCTTGCCATCGCCCGCAACCCGGCACGCTGGGCGCGGTTCGCCGACGATGCGTTCATGATGCCGCTTATTCTGCCGGGCATCGCCTTCGGCCTTGCGGCGCTGATGTTCGCGTCCTGGCTGGGGCTCAGGCCGTCGCTGCCGCTGCTGGCCGTGACCCATGCCATCGTCATCACGCCCTACGTGCTCCGCACCGCCGCCGCTGCCGCCGCGGGGCTGGACCCGGCTTGGCTTGATGCCTCCGCCGTGCTCGGGGCGTCGGCCTGGATGACGTTCCGCCGGGTGGTGCTGCCGTCCATACGGTCCGGCGTGCTGGCCGGGGCGTTCCTGGCGTTCGTGTCCTCGCTCGACAACGTGCCGGTCTCGCTGTTCCTCGGCTCCGCCGAGACCGACATGCTGCCGATCCGGATGTGGGGCATGATGGAGAACTCGCTGGACGTCCGCGTCGCCGCGATCTCCGGGCTGCTGGTCGGGTTCTCGTTCGTCGTGCTGCTGCTCATGGACCGCGTCGCCGGGCTGACCCGCCGGCTGAGCCAGTAGGCGCCGGATGCGCCGCGACCTCGTCGGCTACGGCTTCGATCCGCCCCGCCTGCAGTGGCCCGGCGGCGCCAAGGTCGCCGTCTCCCTCGTCGTCAACTTCGAGGAAGGGGCGGAGATGTCGATCGAGGCCGGCGATCCCGAGAACGAGCGCGTGGGCGAGGTGCTGAGCGTCGTGCCGCCCGGGCGCCGGGACCTCGGCATGGAGCAGGTCTTCGCCTATGGCACCCGCGCCGGCCTGCCCCGCTTTCTGGATGCCTTCGACCGCGCGGGTGTGCGGGCCACCTTCTGGATGTGCGGCCGCGCCGTCCAGCGGTCGCCCGGGCTGGCCCGTGAGATCGTCCGCCGCGGCCACGAGCCCGGCTGCCATGGCTGGGTCTGGCGGCCCAACGCCGACTACGCCACGGTCGAGGAGGAGCGCGCCGCAATAGAGCGCGCCACCGGGGCCATCGAGCAGGCGACAGGGGTGCGGCCGGCCGGGTACTTCTGCCGCGGCAGCGCCAGCCCGCATACCAGGGCGTTGCTGCGCGATCTCGGCTACGCCTATGACAGCAACGCCCTGGACGACGACCTGCCGTATCGCTGCCCGGAGACCGGGATGCTCGTGCTGCCCTATGCGCTGGACAGCAACGACATGAAGTTCTTCCACCCGAATGGCTTCGTGCTGCCGGACGCCTTCGCCGGCTACGTCGCGGCGGCGCTGGACCAGTTGATCGAGGAGGGGCGCCGCGGGGTGCCGCGCATGCTCAGCGTCGGCTTTCACCTGCGCATCTGCGGCCGGCCCGCCCGCTTCCGCGCCGTGGAGGCGATCCTACGGAACCTGGAGCAGCGCGGGGGCGATGTCTGGGTCGCGACACGGCAGGAGATCGCCGCGGTTGCTGCGGCGCAATTGCCCGGCACCGGCAGGCCTACCGGACTGGCGCCTTGAGGCTATCCGGGCACTGACGGCAACACGTGCCCTGCCTCGTCCTGGCTACGGGAACCGATGGAGGCAACGCCGGGCGATGTCATCATGTTTTGTAGGCGGAATAAGGCCGGGTTGGCGGCTGGTCAGCCGCAGCAACCCTCTTCACCGCGTCCCGACCGTCTGATCCCAGCGCTGGAACGCCAGCACCATCCGGTCTGGCCGCAGGGGCAGCTCGATCGGGTTGCCGGCGATCAGGGCGGCATACTCGGGGCGCCCGAACTCCGCGATCACCTCCTGGCTGTGCCGGGGCGCCATGCTGACCGGCACGCCGCGGACGGCAGGGCCGGGATAGAGGTAGCCTTCGTCATAGGCGTAGGCCTGCATCTCCGGACGCAGCAGGGACGCCATCATGTCCAGCACCACCGCCAGCCGCTCGTCCGGGATGCCCTTCGGCACGCACATGAAGAAGGCGTCCGAAATCCAGTGGAAGCCCTGCAGGGCGCCGACCCGCGCCTCGGCGGGAACGACGCCCAGCGCGCGCGGGTTGATGTCCCACCCCGTGGTGCTGGCCACCATGTCGCGCGATCCCTCGCCCAACTCCTTCATCGTGGCCCCGGTGCCGGACGGGTAATATTCGATGTAGCGACCCAGCTCCTGCAGGTAGGCCCAGGTCCGGTCCCAGCCCCCGATCGGGTCCGTGGGATCGGCGTCGCCCAGGAGGTAGGGCAGCCCCATCATGAAGGTGCGCCCCGGGCCGGAGTTGGCGGGCCGGGCATACATGAAACGGTTGGGATGCGCCCGTGCCCAATCCAGCAGCGCCTGCGCCGTGCCCGGCGGCTCCGGCACGCGCGCCGGCATGTATTCCAGCAGCGGGCCAGACGGGTAGTAGCTGACCACCACCCCGAAGCCGCCGCCCTGCGCGCGGTGCAGCGCCAAGGCCGCAGGCTCGTAGTTGGCCTCGATGCCCGGGAACCGCTCGGCGAAGTCCGGCAGGATGCGGCGCCACAGGCCGAGGCTGAGGCCCGCCGCCAGCCCGTCGCTGCCGGCCAGCACGAGGTCGATGTCGGACCGCCCGGCGTCCTGCTGCGCCTTGATCTTGCCCGCCAGCTCCGGCGCGGGCGCCTTCACGGTGGCAATGCGCGACACCAGGCGCGGGTTGGCCCGGCGGTAGGCCTCCAATGCCGGCTGCAGCAGGGCCAGCGCGCCGCCCACGTCCAGGATGCTGACCGCAACCGGCGCCCCCGGCAGCGCGGCCCGGGCCGGGCCGATGGCAGTGGCGGCCAGGGCGGCAACCACGGCCCGGCGCGCCAGGTTGGAGGCTTCATGCGGCATGGTGGCCCCCTGTTGCTCCTGCCAGCATGGATGCGGCGGGCGGGTCGAGCAACAGCACGGCGTTCGGATGCCGCTGCAGGATGGACGCGGGGTGCAGGGGCGTGACCGGGCCTTCGACCGCGGCCCGGACCGCGGCGGCCTTCCGCCGCTCCGGCGCGCACACCACGATCAGCCGGCTGCGCATGATCTGCGGCACGCTCATGGAGATCGCCTGCCGCGGCACGTCCTCCAGCATGGGGAACCAGCCCTCGCCAAGCTGCTGCCGCCGGCAGGCCTCGTCCAGCGTGACCACGAGGTAGGCGTCGCTTGCGTCGAAGTCGGCGGGCGGGTCGTTGAAGGCCAGGTGGCAGTTCTCGCCAATGCCGGCGAAGCAGACGTCGATGCCGTGCCTGGCGATCAGGCCGCCCATGCGGCGCGCCTCCCCCGCCAGGTCCGGGCTGTCGCCCCGGATCGGCACGAAGCGCGGCGCGTCATGCAGGGGCGCCAGCAGGCGTTCGTGCAGATAGCGCCGAAAGCTGGCCGGGTGCGTGGCGGGCAGGCCGGCATATTCGTCCAGGTGGAACACCGTCACCTGCCGCCAGTCGATGCCCGGCTCGGTCACCAGCCGGGCCAGCATGAGGAACTGGCTGACCCCGGTGGCGGCGATGATCGACGCGGTGCCGCGTGCCGCAAGGGCAGAACGGATGGCATCGGCTCCCAGAGCAGCGGCTTGGGCGCCCAAGATCTCGGCATCCGGGCATAGCCGGATGGCCATCATCGGACAGCGAGGGATGGGTGCAAGGAGGATCACCTTTCGGCAGATGCAGCAGGATGGGCGGAGCGGCAGACCATGGCAACGCGTCCGAACCGCGTTTGCAGCCTGCGTCGGCCGGTGCAGCCCGTATTGTCAGCAACCGGGGATGGCCATGGCCCGCTTGCGGAAGCCTCCTCTCACTGGGCAGCTTGTGGGCAGCCGGAGTGGTTTCGACGTCGCGCAGGCTGGAGCGGTGACACAGACCCAGGGCGTGCTGGATCACCTCGGAGGCAATCCGGAAACCGCAGTGGCGATTGAGGGACGCCTTCATGCAAGCCAAGCCGCCACGATCCGACCGCAGCCGTCGACCTGACGAGGCCCTTCAGCCATCTGGCGCAAGTCCGGCAACGCGGTGAGATCGGATCATCCGAGCGCCGCGCGGCCACGGCGGTTCCCCCCATGGCCAGGGACGGTCCGGCCGCCCTCCCCCAGGCGCGGCGGGGCCGGCTGCGCGCAAGCAGGGTCCCGGAACATCTCCAGCAGCGTCCGGCGCAGCCAGCCGATCCCGCTGTCATGCGCGAACCGCACATGGCTGTGCAGGCTGACCTCGATCGCAGGCAGCTCCAGCGGAAGCGGCAGCAGCCGGAACTCCCGCCGGTGGTTGAACTGCCCGGCGATGCACAGCGGGAAGATGACCGCTAGGTCCGTGGCGCGGACGATCTCGGGCGCGATGGTGAAGTGGGTCAGTTGCAGCACGATCTCGCGCTGGACGCCGTGGTCGCGCAGCCATGCCTCGATGCCGTGGTGCCCTGTGGTGTCGGTCCTGGCGTCGGTGAAGTGCAGCCTGGCCAAGCGCGCCCGGGTCAGGGCGCCGCGGGCGAACGGGTGGCCCGCGCGCACCATGCACACGTAGCGGTCGGTGAACAGCAGCTCGCTCACGCAGCCATCCGCCAGGCCCGGCAGGTAGCCGAGCGCCAGGTCGATCTCACCCGCCCGCATCGCGGCGCCGAGGGCGGCGGTCGGGACCGGCATGGTGCGGAAGCGCAGGCGCGGCGCGGCCTGCGCCAGCGCCGCCAGCAGCCGGGGCAGCATATGGTACTCCGCCATGTCGGACATAGCGATGCGGAACACGCGCTGCGCGGTGGCCGGCTCGAAGCTGCGGTGGTCCTGCAGCGTGTGGCCGATCAACGCGAAGGCCGCATCCAGTGGCCCCTGCAGGCGGATGGCCGCGTCGGTCGGCACCATCGCGTGCGCGACGCGGACGTACAGCGGGTCGTCGAACAGCAGGCGCAGGCGGCGGAGCGCGTGGCTCACCGCCGGCTGCGTGAGGCCCAGCCGCGCCCCGGCGGCGGTCAGGCTGCGCACGTCCCAGATCGCCAGGAACACCCGCAGCAGGTTGAGATCGACCGCGGGCGGATTTGTGCCGTTCATGCGGCCGATTATAACGATTAATTGGACGCATGGGCTGTGTCGCCCGTAGGATCATGTCCGAGGTGATGGATGTCCCCGCAGCCACGGAGCCCAGCCCGATGAACTACATGCCCGCCCAGAGCTTCCACGGCGAGGCTGCCCCTGGCGGCCCGCTTCCGCTTGAGGCCCTGCTGTCCGAGATCGCCGCTCGGCGCGAGGAGTTCGAGCGGCTGCGGCATGTCCCGCCCGACGCGGTCGCGCTGATGAAGCGGGCCGGGATCTACCGGGCCAGCACGCCGCGGCGGTTCGGCGGCGACGCGCTTCCGCCCTCGACGTTCATGCGCACGCTGGAGCGCATCGCCGCGGTCGATGGCTCGGCGGCCTGGGTCGCGGCGTTCGGCTCGGCCAACATCTATCTCGCGTCCCTGCCGCTGGCGACGCAGGCGCAGATCTACGCCACCGGGCCCGACCAGGTGTTCGCGGGGGGCCTGCACCCGATGCAGCCGGGCACCCGGGTCGAGGGCGGATGGCGCGCCAGCGGGCGGTGGCACTTCGCCAGCGGCTGCAAGGGCGCCGCCTGGCTCGGCGTCGGCACCGGCGGCACCACCGGACCGGCGTCCGACCCCGGGCCGATCCGCCCCCTGACGGCCGTGTTCCCGGCCGCCGAGGTCGAGATCGTCGAGAACTGGGACGTGGTGGGCATGCGCGGCACCGGCAGCCACGACCTGCGGCTGCGGGACAAGGTGGTGCGCGACGAGTGGACCTTCCTGCGCGGCACCGGCAGCCAGGTGGACGAGCCGCTGTACCGCTACCCCGCCATCGCCTACCAGGCCGGGGTGCACGCCGTGGTGAACGTCGGGCTGGCCCGCGCCGCGCTGGACCTGGTGACAGGGATGGCGGACGGACCCAAGGGCATGACGGGCGCGCCGCGCCTGGCCGACCGCGCCTACTTCCGTGCCCAGCTCGGCCGGGCGGAGGCGGGGTGGCGCAGCGCCCGCGCCTTCTTCTACGAGGCGTCGGACCAGGCCTGGGACAGCATCCTGGCCGGCGACCCGGTGACGCCGGAGCAGGCCAGCCTGATCCGCCTCTCCGCCATCTTCGCCGCGCAGACCTCGGCCGACGTCGTGCAGCAGGCCTTCCGGCTCGGCGGCATCGCCGCGATCCGCGACACCCATCCACTGCAGCGCATGGTGCGCGATTCGATGGTGGTGACCCAGCACGCCTTCCTGAACGAGATGGTTTACGAGAATGCCGGCGCGATCCTCACCGGGACGGCGCCGACACCGCCCTACCCTTAGTTTGAACGCAGCCGGGCGGGCTGCCATGCTCCAGGCTGGCGTGTTCACGAGGGAGGGCGACATGGGTGGTGGCTTGATGCGTTCGGGCCTGGCGTCTGCCGCCGCGGTCCTCGGGCTGTGCCTGGCGTCCCCCGCCCGGGCGGACCTCACCGTGGGCTTCGTCACCTCGCTTAGCGGACCCGCCTCCTCGCTCGGCGTGCTGTATGGGCGCGGCATCAACGCCGCCTACGAATACCGCAGCGAGGTCGGCGGCAAGCGGATCACCCTGATCCAGCTCGACGACGGCTCGGACCCGGCGACCGCCACCCGCAACGCCCGCAAGCTGGTGCAGGAGAACCACGTGGACGTGCTGGTCGGCACCTCCAGCGCCACGTCCACCATCGCCATGGCCGCCGTCGCCGCCGAGCTGCACGTGCCGCTCATCGCGATCTCCCCGATCCCGCCTGCCACCGGGACGGCCGGGGACCGCTGGGTGGCTGCCGTGCCGCAAACGCCGCAGTTGATGATCAAGGCCATCACCGACCGCATGGTGCGCGACCAGGCGCACAGCATCGGCTACATCGGCTTTGCCGACCCCTGGGGGGACCTGGTGCATAACGGCGCCAAGGCAGCCGAGGACCGCAAGGACATCCTGCTGACTGCCAACGAGCGCTATGCCCGCACCGACACCTCGGTCACTGGGCAGGTCTTGAAGCTGGTCGCCACCCGGCCCGACGGCGTGCTGGACGGCGGCTCCGGCACCCAGGCGGCGCTGCCGCTGCTGGCGCTGGCCGACCGCGGCTACAAGGGCAAGCTGTATGGCACCCCGGCGCTGGTGAACGCCGACTTCATCCGCATCGCGGGCAAGGCGGCCAACGACGTGCAGGTGTCGGCCGGGCCGGTGATCGTCGCCGACCAACTGCCGGACGGCCATTACGCCAAGGCGATCTCGCTCGCCTTCCGGCAGGCCTACCAGAAGGTGCACGGCATCCCGACGACCGACGGCTTCTCCGCCTACTCGTTCGATGCCTGGCTGATCCTGACCGACGCCGCGAAGCGCGCGATGGCCAGCGCCAAGCCGGGAACGCCCGAGTTCAACTTGGCGCTGCGCGACGCGCTGTTCAGCACGACGGAGCTGGCGGGGACCGAGGGCATCTACAACTTCACCCAGGCCTCCAGCTACGGGGTGGATGAGCGCTCCCTCATCATCCTGCGCCTGGTGAACGGCCAGTGGACCTACGCGCCCTGACCCCTGGCATAGGCGCTGACCTGGCGGCGGTGGCGCCAGCGCGTCTGTCATGGCCGGGCGTGTCCCGGCCATCCACGCCGTGCAGCGGGGATGGAACCCCCGAGGCAGCAGCCAGCCGCGGGCCATGTAGCGCCCGTCCTGGCCAGCAGGGCTGCGTGCCGGACGGCGTGGATGGCCGGGACACGCCCGGCCATGACGGGTTGCTTGAGGTCCTGCTTGCTATGCTGGTGCCGGTGACCCCCGGGCCGCGGACGGCGCGGTGAGCCTGGACATCGCGGCGCTGCTGGCCATCGACGGCGTTTCGAGCGGCGCGATCTACGCCCTGATCGCGGTCGGCCTGGTGCTGATCTTCAGCGTGACGCGGGTCATCTTCGTGCCGTTCGGCGACATCGCCGCCTTCGCCGCGCTGACGCTGGCCGCGTTCGAGCAGGGGAAGGTGCCGGGCACGATCCTGCTGCTGGTGGTGCTGTCGGTCCTGGCCGCGGCCGTCGAGCTGGCCGGGCTGGCCCGGCGGCGGCTGGCCTCCGCGCCCCGGGTGCTGGCCTTCACGCTCGTGCTGCCGCTGGCGATCGCGCTGCTGGGCTGGGCGGCCGCCGGGGTGGCGTGGCCGGCGCCGGTGCGGATCGGGCTGTCGCTGCTGCTCGTGCTGCCGATAGCGCCCCTGCTCGACCGCCTGGTGTTCCGCCCGGTCGCGGACGCCAACGTGCTGCTGCTGATGATCCTGGCGGTCGCGCTGCACTTCGCCCTGGTGGGAACCAGCCTGCTGTTCTTCGGGCCCGAGGGCATCCGGACCGAACCCCTGACCGGCTGGGCGTTGAGCTACGCGGATATCCTGGTCCCCGGCCAGGTGCTGCTGATCGTCGGGGCGGCCGTGCTGTTCAGCCTGCTGCTGTATGGCTTCTTCGGTTTCACCCTGACCGGCAAGGCGCTGCATGCGACCTCGGTGAACCGCACCGGCGCGCGGCTGGTCGGCATCCGGCCGGACCGTGCGGGCACGCTCGCCTACCTGCTGGGATCGCTGATGGCGGGGGTGTCAGGCATCCTGATCTCGCCGGTCACCACGGTGTTCTACGATTCCGGGTTCCTGCTGGGCCTGCTGGCCTTCGTCGCGGCCATCATCGGCGGCCTGTCGAGCTATCCCCTGACCACGCTGGGGGCGCTTGCGGTGGGGCTGCTGGGCAGCTTCGTGTCATTCTACAGCAGCGCCTATAAGGAGGTGCTGGTGTTCTCGATGCTGATCCCGGTGCTGCTGTGGCGCTCGGTGCAGGCCACGCAGTCCGAGGAGGACATCGAGGAATGAGCGTCCTCCAGCTTCGCCTGGCGGGGTGGCTCGCGGTGGCGCTGCTGGCCGCCGCGCCCCTGGTGCTGAGCCCGTTCACCACGACGCTGCTGAACTACATCGGCGTTTACAGCCTGGTGACGCTCGGCCTCGTGCTGCTGACCGGGGTCGGCGGCATGGTGTCGTTCGGGCAGTCCGCCTTCGTGGGGATCGCCGCCTACGCGACCGCCTGGCTGACGACGGCGCAGGGCCGCTCGGCCTGGCTCGGCCTTCTGCTGGCGGTGGCCTGCTGCGGCGTCGTAGCGGCCCTGGTGGGGGCGCTCACGCTGCGGCTGCGCGGGCATTTCCTGTCGCTCAGCACGGTCGCCTGGGGGCTGGCGATCTACTACCTGTTCGGCACCATCGACGGGCTCGGCAACTTCAACGGCCTTGCGGACATCCCACCCATCGCGGTCGCCGGGTTCGACCTCACCAGCGGCGCGCGGATGTTCTACCTGGTCTGGGCCATCACGGTGGGGGCGTTGCTGCTGGCAGGCAACCTGCTGCGGTCCCGGGCGGGCCGGGCGATGCGGGTGCTGCGCGGCGGCAACATCCTCGCCGAGAGCCTGGGCATCGACCCGTTCCGCACGCGCCTCGGCCTGTTCGTGCTGGCGGCGCTGCTGGCGGCGCTGTCCGGCTGGCTCTATGCCCATCTCGGCCGCTTCGTCAGCCCGACCTCGTTCAATGTCGAGGCTGGCATCGAGTACCTGATGATGGCGATGATCGGCGGGTCCGGCCACCTGCTGGGCGCGGTGCTGGGCGCGGCGGTGATCACGCTGCTGAAGAACGCGGTGCAGGACTACCTGCCGCTGATCGCCCCGGGCGCCGCCGGGCAGCTTGAGACCGTGGCCTTCTCCGTGCTGTTCATCCTATTCCTGCAGCGGGCGCGGGACGGCTTGGTGCCGTTCGCGATCCGGCGGCTGCCCGCCCTGCGCCAGGCGCCGCCCGGCCCGGCCCCGGACCTGCCCCGGCGCACGCAGCCTGCGCCGGGCGGACCGTTGCTGCGGGTCGAGGGGCTGGAGCGGCGGTTCGGCGGCCTGGTCGCGGTGCAGGACGTGAGCTTCACCGTCCACGCCGGAGAGATCCTCGGCCTGATCGGCCCGAACGGCGCCGGCAAGAGCACCGTCTTCAACATGGTCACCGGCGCGCTGAAGCCCACCCGCGGGCGGATCGTGTTCGCCGGGCAGGGGATCGGCGGGGCGCCGCAGCGCCGGATCGCGCTGGCCGGCGTCGGCCGCATCTTCCAGCACGTCAAGCTGCGCCCGCGCATGACGCTGCTGGACAACGTCCTGCTGGGCACATACGGGCGGACGAGGGGTGGCCTCCTCGCGTGCGCGCTCATGCTCGACCGCGGCCAGGAGGCGCAGGCCCGGCACGAGGCGATGCGGCAGTTGAGGCGTGTCGGCCTGGCAGACCGTCCGTTCGAGCTGGCGGGCAACCTGCCGCTCGGCAACCAGCGCCTGCTGGAGATCGCCCGCGCGCTGGCGGCCGACCCGGCGCTGCTGGTGCTGGACGAGCCAGCCGCCGGGCTGCGGCGGCAGGAGAAGCAGGCGCTCGCCTCGCTGCTGCGCGCGTTGCGGCAGGAGGGCCTGACGATCCTGCTGGTCGAGCACGACATGGATTTCCTGATGACCCTGGTGGACCGGGTCGTGGTGATGCAGTTCGGCGCCAAGCTGTGCGAGGGCGCGCCCGCCGCCGTGCGGTCCGACAAGCGGGTGCAGGAGGCCTATCTCGGCAGCGTGGCCGCGCCGCCGCCGCCCGTGAGCGTCGAGGCATGAGCCTGCTGTCCATCGAGCAGGTGGAGGTCGGCTACGGCGGGATCACCGCGGTCCGCGGCGTGTCCCTGCGGGTCGAGGCCGGGCGGATCGTCACCGTGATCGGCCCGAACGGCGCGGGCAAGACGACGCTGCTGGGCGCCGCCATGGGCCTGCTGCCGTTCACGGGCCGCATGACCTACGACGGCCACGACCTGCATCGGCTGGAGGTGGAGGACCGGGTGGAGCGCGGCTTCTGCCTGGTGCCGGAGCGGCGGGAGCTGTTCGGCGACATGTCGGTCCGGGACAACCTGCTGCTGGGCGCCTATGGCCGCCATGCGGCGCGGGCCGAGGTGCGGCGCGGGATCGAGGAGGTGTTCGGCCGCTTCCCCCGGCTGCGGCAGCGGCACGGCCAGCCGGCCAACACCCTGTCGGGCGGGGAGCGGCAGATGCTGGCGCTGGGCCGGGCGCTGATGGGCCGGCCGCGGCTGCTGATGCTCGACGAGCCGAGCCTTGGCCTGGCGCCGATCGTGGTGCGGGAGATCTTCGCCATCATCGCCGGGCTGCGGGAGGCGGGGGTGTCGATCCTGCTGGTGGAGCAGAACGCGCGGGCGGCGCTGGAGACGGCGGATTTCGGCTATGTGCTGGAGACCGGGGAGATCGTGAACCAGGGACCTGCCGCGGCGCTGCTGCACGACGAGCGGCTGATTGACACCTACTTGGGGGAGGGGTGACTTGAGCGCCTCCCCGTGCATCGACCGCCGGTTCGTGCCGGACGCCATCCCCCCCTGATGCCTTGAAGGAGAACCACCCATGGACACGCACCTGACGGCCATGCCCGGCATGGTCCAGCCGGACCGCGCCCGCTCCACCCTCTACACCGACCCGGCCGTCTTCGAGGCCGAAATGACCCGCGTGTTCGAGAGCACCTGGGTCTGGGTCGCCCACGCCAGCGAGATCGCCGAGCCCGGCGCCTTCAAGACCGCGCGGATCGGCCGGCAGAACGTCATCGTCGTGCGGGACCGCAAGGGCGCCGTGCACGTGCACCTGAACCGCTGCCGCCACCGCGCCGCCACGCTGTGCGAGGTGCCGAAGGGCCGCACCAGCAGCCTCGTCTGCCCCTACCATGGCTGGAGCTACGCGCTCGATGGCTCGCTGCGCGGCGTCCCGTACGAGGCGGGGTACGACGGCAGCCTGGACAAGACCAGCCTGCACCTGCTGTCGCTGCGCGTGGAGGAGTACGGCGGCCTGATCTTCGCGACGTTCAAGCCGGACATCGAGCCGCTGGAGGACTTCCTCGGCGGCGCCAAGGCCTGGATCGACCTGTTCAACAAGCAGGGCGGCGGCTACCCCGTCACCACCCTCGGCGAGCACAAGTTCCGCTTCCCCGGCAACTGGAAGATCCAGCTGGAGAACACGACCGACGCCTACCACTTCCCGCTGGTTCACAAGTCGTTCCTCACCGCCGTGGACGAGCAGACGGGGAAGACGCTGGACATGATGAACAACGGCGGCTTCGTCGAGGACCTCGGCAACGGCCACAGCGTGATGGTGATGATCCCCGAGCTGATCGACCTGGACGACGGCCTCGACGCCGCCATCCCCGAACGGTTCCAGGCGCTGGCGGCCGAGCTGGCCGCGACGCACCCGGAGGCAGAGGTGCGGCGGATCGTCCGTGCTGTCGGCGGGTCCGGCTTCAACCTCAACCTGTTCCCGAACGTCGCGTGCTCGATGGCGTTCTTCCGCGTGCTGCAGCCGCTCTCGGTCGAGGAGACGGAAATCCGCCACATCGCCATCGGCATGCAGGGGGGGCCGCCGGCCGCCAACCGGGCGCGGCTGCGCATCCACGAGTTCTTCCAGGGTCCGATGGGCTTCGGCAGCCCCGACGACGCCGAGGTCTGGGACCGCGTGCAGCATGGCGCCCAGGGCACGCCCGGCACCAGCCAGTGGATCATGCTGAACCGCGGCCTGGCAGGGGAACAGGCACTGCCGGATGGCCGCCGCCGCGGCGACGTGAGCGCCGAGACGGGCATGCGCGCGGCCTACCAGCAGTGGAAGCGGCTGATGGAGGCATGATGGACGCGCCTGCGACGACGGACGCAGTCACCCTGGCCGAGGCGGCGGCGTTCGCCTGGCTGGAGGCGGACCTGCTCGACAGCGCCAGCTATGCCGACTGGCTGGCGCTGTGGACGCCGGACGCGCGCTATGTCGTGCCGATCGATCCGGGCGCCACGGATTTCGAGAATACGCTGAACTACGCCTATGACGATGCGGCGATGCGGCAGAAGCGGGTCGACCGCCTGGTGAGCGGGCAGTCCGTGTCGGCCTCCCCGGTCGCGCGCACGGTGCGCCTGGTGTCGCGGTTCCGCATCCTCGAGGCCCGGCCCGGCGGCTGCACGCTGCGTTGCGCGCAGATGCTGACGGAGTTCCGCCGGGGGCGGGAGCGGATGTACAGCGCCGACCTGACCTACCGCCTGGTGCGCGGACCCGGTGGCCTGCGGATCGGCGAGAAGGTGGTGCGGCTGATCAACTCGACCGAGAGCCTGACCGGGATCGGCTACATCCTATGAGCCGCGTTGCCCTCGTCACCGGTGCGGCGCACGGGCTGGGGCGGGTGATCGCCGGGGCGCTGCATGCCGGGGGCTACCGGGTGGCGGTGGGCGACCTCGACGGCGCGGCGGCCGGCACGGTGGCGGCGGGGCTGGACGCCACCGGCGCCACGGCCATCGCCGTCCCGCTGGACGTGCGCGAGAAGCCGGCCTTCGAGCGGGCGCTGGCGACGCTGGTGGACCGGTGGGGCGGCGCGGACGTGCTGGTGAACAACGCCGCCGCCACGATGGCGACACCGATCATGGACATCACGCCGGAGGAGTTCGACGAGGTGATGGCGGTGAACGTCCGCGGCACGTTCCTGGGCAGCCAGGTGTTCGGCGCGCACTTCCGGGACCGCGGGCATGGCCGGATCGTCAACATGGCGTCGCTCGCCGGGCAGAACGGCGGCGTGGCGACGGGGGCGCACTATGCGGCGTCGAAGGGTGCGGTCGTCACGCTGACCAAGGTGTTCGCGCGGGACCTGGCGCCCTTCGGCGTCACGGTGAACGCGCTCGCGCCCGGCCCGCTCGACACGCCGGCCGTGCACCGCACCGTGCCCGCGGACCGCATGCCCGCGCTGCTGGCCGCGATCCCGGTGGGGACGCTGGGGGACCCGGCCTTCGTCGCGGGCCTGGTCCTGCAGCTCGCCTCGCCGGCGGCCGGGTTCGCGACGGGCGCGACCTGGGACGTGAACGGCGGCCTCTACCTGCGTTAAGGAGACGATCATGGACCCGCAGACCCTGGACCTCGTGGTGGCGCGGCGTGAGCAGCAGGCGCACGGCATCGTCGTGCTGGACTTGGTGGCCGCCGATGGCCGCGCGCTGCCGCCGTTCGAGGCCGGGGCGCATGTGGACGTGCTGATGGCGCCCGGCCTGGTGCGGCCCTACTCGCTGTGCGGCGACCCGGCGGACCGCAGCCGCTACCGGCTTGGCGTGCTGCTGGAGCCCGCGTCGCGCGGTGGCTCGGCGGCGGTGCATGCGGGGTTCGGGGCCGGTGCGCCCGTGCGGATCGGCCTGCCGCGCAACCGGTTCGCGCTGGACCCCTCCGCCACCCGCTCCGTGCTGGTCGGTGGCGGCATCGGGGTCACGCCGCTGCTGGCGATGGCGCACCACCTGCACCGCGCCGGGCAGGACTTCACGCTGCACTACTGCGCCCGGGAGGAGGGGCGCGCGGCCTTCCTGGCGGACCTGGCCCAGGCCCCGTTCCACGGCCGGGTGGGGATGCACCTCGACGACGGCCCGCCCGGCCAGCGCCTGGACCTCGACCGCGACCTGCCGCCGCCGGCGCCGGGGACGCACCTGTATGTCTGCGGACCCACGGGGTTCATGGACTGGGTGATCGCGGGCGCCCGGCAGCGTGGCCATAGGGAGGCGCAAATTCATAGCGAGGCGTTCACGGCCACGGTGGACTGCGCCGGCGACGGGTTCGAGGTGGTGCTGGCAGAAGTCTGGCCGCACCGTCGCCGTGCCTGCCGGCGTCAGCATCGTGGCGGCCCTGGCCGGCATCGGCGTCACGGTCGAAGTGTCGTGCGAGCAGGGTGTGTGCGGCACCTGCCTGTGCGACGTGCTGGACGGCGTGCCGGACCACCGCGACACCTACCTCACCGAGGAGGAGAGGGCCGCCAACGACCAGATGACGCTGTGCTGCTCCCGCGCCAAGACCCCGCGCCTGGTGCTGGCGTTGTGACCGCGACGGGCATCACGCAGGCCGCGATGGACATCACGCAACTGGCGGCCCAGGTGCAGGCCCTGTCGGACCAGGTGCAGGCGATGCAGGCGGAGGCGGACATTCGCCGGCTGCAGGCGCGCTACATGCATCTGTGCGACACGCCCTGCCCCGAGGCCGGCGTGGATGACGACGGGGTGCGCATCGACCGCATCGTGGGACTCTATACCGAGGACGCGGTGTGGGAGGGTGTCGGCGCCACCTACGGCAACCAGTTCGGCCGCAGCATCGGCCATGCCGAAATCCGGCGGCATTTCGAGGCCTTCTGGGGCCAGAAGCGCGACCCGGCCCTGGTGCTGAACGTGCACTACCTCACCTCCGAGCAGATCCATGTAGCCGGGGACACCGCATCCGGGCAGTGGGTGCACCTGCAGCCCTGGATATTCGGCGACGGCTCCTCCCTGTTGCGGTCGAGCCGGCTGAACAACGGCTTCCGCCGGGTGGACGGGGTGTGGAAGCTGTCGCGGACCCGGACGGAGAACGTGTTCGTGGCGCCGCTCGCGGCCGGCTGGGCCGAAAGCGTCGGCACGCAGTCCGTGCTGATGCGGCGCTGAGCAACCAGGGGGAATTGCGCATGCAGGACCAGTCCAGCTTCGCCGCCCGGGCCGGCGCGGAGATCGACGCGCTGCACCGTCTGCTGCAGGCCTGGTTCCGCGGGGAGGGCGGCGAGGACCCGGCGCCGATCCTGCAGCACTTCGACGAGGAGTTCCTCATGGTTACGCCGGCCGGCCGGCTGCTGCCGTTCGCGGCGTTCGCAGCCGGGTTCCCGGCGCTGCGGGATACCCGGCCCGGCCTGCTGATGGAGATCGCCGAGGTCGTGGTCCGGCACGAGGCGGCGGGCTCGGCACTGGTCACCTACCGGGAGCGCCAGGTCACGCCCAGCATGGCCAATGACCGCGCCAGCACCGCACTCCTGCTGGACCGGCTCGACCGGCCAGTCCCGGTCTGGCGGCACCTGAGCGAAACGATGATCACGGGATAGAGCGCGCATGGAGGGACCGCAGGCGGCGAGGATGTGGGGCGCCTACGAGTTCGGGGGGCACCGGGTGACCGTCATCCAGCAGTGGCGGGACCCCTTCGGCCGCAACATGGTCCGCATCCAGACCACCGGCCCCGGTCCGGAGCAGGCCATCGGACTGCCGGAGGCCGAGTTCCTGGGTGACGCAGTGGCGGTGCCGGGGCCTGGACCAGGCTGCGATTAGCTCCGGCAAGCTTGTATCCTGAGTCTGAAGCAGCCCTGGGCGTCTTTGGGGCGTTGTTGCATAGATGATTTGTAATTTTATTAGTGTTGTAATCTACGCCAGAAGCGCGTCCTGGGCCTAAGATAGCATAAATCGTTCCGAATGGACGATTTGCCTGGGTTGTTGAGGACTTTTATCATCCGATGCTCGCTCACGCTGAATGTATCTTGCTGAAATCACTCAGTAGCCTCTTCAGTGTGAACAAGCGCTGAACTGGGACCCCGCTGGGATCGAGACTACCGCATTGATCAAGCGCAGAAAAGCGCCGCGAAGGTAGCGTCCCGATCGGCGCCGACCGGGACGCTACCTGTCGGCTACTTCTCGCCGCAGAGTCGGTGCGCTGCAGCCACTTTCGGGAGGGTCCCGATCCGGCGCCTGTTCACACACGAGGGGCAGAAGGTGCTTGGACACGGAACAACATGAACTCCGAAGGGTTCATGCTATGTGCCCACGCGCACCCGTGGCTGCCACAATCAGCGCCGAGGCTGCGGTGAGCCAACATTAGGTGCCGATTGACACTATTGGCGTTTCTCAAGCCGTCACCTTTCGCCAACATCAGATGCCTGGAAAGGTCTACTCCAGGAGCGCCATACGATCTGGAAGGCGTTATTTGCGAAGCTAACCTGAGGCAGGTCCGAGCCGACTGGCTCGGACATCTATCCGCTCGTCTGGTCTCGGCGAAGCTGGAGCCCGACCTTTGCTGTATTGGCGTGGCGAACAGCCCATGACGCGTTTAAACGCCGTGCTGAAGGCACTTTCGGATTCATATCCGAACGCCGGGGCGACTGTGGAGATGGAGTCGTTTGAATTGGTCAGCTTGTCGCCCGCGACCATCATGCGCCAGCGCGTCAGATAATCCATCGGCGGCGTCCCAACCGTCGCCTTGAATTTCTGGGCGAAGGTCGTTCGCGACATGCCGGCGCGTTCCGCCAGCGACTGCAACGTCCAGCGATGCGCCGGATCGGCGTGCATGGCGCTGATTGCTGGGCCGATCTGACTGTCCGCCAGGGCAAAAAGCCACCCGACGCGGCCGTTCTGTCCTTCGGCCATATGCAGGCGCAGCGCCTGCACCAGCATCATCTGGGCGAGATGCTCGACAATCAGAAGTCCGCCCGGTTTGGGCTCGCGCAATTCCTGCATCATCCAATCGAGCGAGGCGCGCAGGGTTGCCTTGTCCGATTCTGACCGGATGTGGACGATCGGCGGAAGGACGCCGAGCAGCATGCCGGCGTGCTTGCCGTCGAGCGCGAAATGGCCGCCGACAATCATGCTATCTCCGCCGCCATTGAACGAGATGACGACGCCGGGCGGGCGGCCCGCGAGCACCGTGCGGTAGTCGACCGGCGTCAGAGCCAGGTCGCTTGCGAGGCGGAACGGCAGCCCCCGCGGCAGCACGAAGCAGTCACCCGTAGAAAGGTGGACCGCATCGAGGACGCCCTCGACAGCCAGCCAGCCCTCACCGGACACCACGGCATAGCATTTGATGCCGTCATGTTTGGGAAACGAAATGGCGACGTCCCCACCCGTGTCGATGCCACCGCACCCATAGCTGCGGGGTTTCAGCAGCGACAGGACATCGGAGAGCGGATCCATGCGACATCCCGGACGATTGCGAAGATAATGCGGACCTTACCGCATGGATCGTAGCCCGGCTAGGCTGTATCAGGGTGAGACACGGGACGGTGAGCAAAGCCTTGCCGGACATCAGCGTGAAGGAATGTCGGATGCGAGTGTTCGCCACGGGCGTGACGGGATGGGTTGGCTCCGCGGTTGTCCAGGACCTGATCGACGCGGGACATGAGGTGCTCGGCCTCGCCCGCTCCGATCCAGGAGCGGCCGCCCTTGCCGCAACCGGCGCCAAGGTCCATCGCGGTTCGTTGGAGGACCTCGACAGCCTGCGCAGCGGCGCGGCGGCGGCGGACGGCGTGATCCACACCGCCTTCAACCACGACTTCTCGAAATTCGCGGACAACAGCGCGGCGGACCGGTGCGCGATCGAGACCCTCGGCAGCGTGCTCGAAGGCTCCGACCGCCAGTTGCTCGTCACCGCCGGGGTCGCGCTGCTGGCGCCGGGCCGTACCGCCACCGAGGATGACGGTGCGCCGCCGATCTCCGCCGCCTATCCCCGCGCCTCGGAGGCGGCGGCGGCCGTCGCCGCCGCGCGCGGAGTGCGTGTGTCGGTGGTGCGTCTTCCTCCATCGGTTCATGGTCGCGGCGATCACGGATTTGTCCCGAACCTCGTCGCCATCGCCCGCGAAAAGGGCGTCTCGGCTTATGTCGGCGACGGGTCCAACCATTGGCCCGCCGTGCATCGTCTCGATGCGGCGCGCGTTTACCGCCTCGCGCTGGAGCACGGCGGCGCCGCCCCGCGCTATCACGCGGTCGCCGAAGAGGGCGTGCCGTTCAAGACTATTGCGGAGGTGATCGGCCGCCGCCTGAACGTGCCGGTTGTCTCAAGGTCCCCCGACGAAGCGGCCGACCATTTCGGCTGGTTCGCGATGTTCGCCGCGATGGACGTGCCCGCCACGAGCGCGCAGACCCGGGCGCAACTGGACTGGGCGCCGAACCAACCCGGGTTGATCGCCGATATCGATCAGCCGGCCTATTTCTGGTGAGCGAGGTCTGGATTTTAGGGGCAACGGGCCGAAGCGGTCGCGCCGTGGCGGCGCAACTGGTGACGGCGGGCCTGTCGCCGGTTCTGGTGGGACGCGACGCGACGCGCTTGCGCAAGGCCGCTGCCGCAACGGCCAAGGATTTGCGGATCGTCGTTGCCGGCTCGGTTGATGCAATGGTGAGCGAGCTTTCGCGGAACAAGCCCGCCGTCGTGGTCAACACGATCGGCCCGTTCACCGATACGGCGCTGCCGATTGCAAGGGCATGCGCGCCCGGCACGCACTATGTCGATCTCTCCAACGAACTCTTTTCCATCATCGGGCTGCTTGGATTGCACGATGAAGCGATCGCTTCCGGCCGGACCCTGGTCACCGGCGCCGGGTTCGGCGTGCTCGCGACCGAGAGCGTCGTCCTCAAACTGTGCGAGGGCCAGCCTCCGGCGGCACGCGTGAGGGTGGACGCGATACCGGCGGTCGAATCAGAGCCGGGACCACTCGGCGAGGCCCTGGCGGCGACCATCATCGACGGCCTTGCAGGCGGCGGGCGTCAATATGCGAATGGCCAGCTCATCCGATCCAAGGTCCTGAGCAATTTTGAAACCCTGACCTTGCCTGATGGCTCCTCCGTCAACACCGCTTCCGGTGGGACGGGCGAACTCGAAGCCGCCCGCGGCGCCAGTGGCGCGTCGTTCGCGATCTCGGCCTCAAGCTTGGTGCCGAGTTCGCCGGTACTCCGCGGCCTCCTGCCGCCGGCACTGACGCTCCTGAAGATCACGGCGCTCCGTAACCTGGTCAAACGGCGGGTCGCCGCCATCGAGCTGAAGCCGAAGGCGCCTGGAGCGGTGAAGGCTAGGGAATTTTCATGGGGACACGCGCGGATCGAATGGGCGTCGGGCGCACGCCGCGAGGGCTGGCTGCGCACGGGCGACGCGATGGTGTTCACGACGAATGTGGTGGCCGAGGTTGTCATGCGCCTTGCTCGGGGCGAAGGCCAACTGGGCTCATATACACCCGGTGCGTTATTTGGGCCGGGTCTCGCCACAGATGCGGGCGGGCGATTCTTCCTCGATTGAGATCTGCCATGCCTGCCCGCGTGGTGAGACCATGCCGGTAGCACCGATGAGGTCCATCGCCGCACCTCGCCCGGCCTCCTGGCACCGGGCCGATTGCTGCCATCCTGATCACCGTCATTCCGGCAAGCGGGCCGGTCGCCGCTGATGTCACCGTCCCACGAAGCGCGGGGGCGCTTTTCCCGGAACGCCCGCGCCCCTTCCTGCAGGTCCTCCGTCGCGAAGGCCCGTGCCTGCGCCGCGGCTTCCGCCGCCAGCACCTCGGGCAGTCCGGCGTTGGCCGCCGCCTGGAGCTGCCGTTTGATGAGGCCGATGCCGACCGGCGGCCCGTTGGCGAGCTGCTCCGCGACGGCCAGCGCACGCGCGGGCAGGGCCGAGTCCTCCGCCACCTCCCAAATCAAGCCCCATTGCGCCGCCGTCTCGGCCCCAAGCGGCTGACCGAGCAGGGCCAGCGCACGGGCGCGCACAGCTCCGATCGATTGCTGGACGAAGGCCGACGTCCCCGCGTCCATCGCCGCTCCCAGCCGCGCGAAGCTCAGCACGAAGCGCGCCGACCGGGCCGCGATCACGATGTCGGCCGCAAGCGCCAGCCCGACGCCAGCGCCGGCTGCCGCGCCATGTACCGCGGCGACGATGGGGACCGCCGCATCGCGCATGCGGGTGATCACCGGGTTGACCCCGTTGATGAGCAACGAGGCAACCCCGCCGCCGGACCCGAAAAGGTCCCCGTCCAACCGCGCCCCGGCGCAGAACCCAGGACCGGCGCCGGCCAGGACTATAGCCCGGGTCGCGCTGTCCCCGGTCGCCGCATCCAGCGCCGCGTGCAGGGCAGCGAGCATGGCGTCGTCCAGCGCGTTGTAGTGCTCGGGATCGTTGAGCGTGAGCACCGTCACCACGCCCCGGCGCTCGGAAAGGACGAGGCCCACCTGCGGCGCCCTACATGCGGCCGGTCACAGCGACCGCGCGATCATCAACTTCATGATCTCGTTCGTGCCGCCATAGATCGCCTGCATGCGTGCATCGACGAACATGCGGGAGATGGGATACTCGTCCATGCAGCCATAGCCGCCGTGCAGCTGCAGGCACTCGTCCATCGTCCGCGCTTGCCGCTCCGTGCACCACCACTTCGCCATCGAGGCGGTGACGGCGTCCAGCTCGCCCGCAATCTCCTGGCCGATGCACCAATCCAAGAACACCCGCGCGATCGTCGCCTGCGTCTTGCACTCGGCCAGCGTGAAGGCGGTGTTCTGGAAGCTGAAGACAGGCTGCCCGAAGACATGACGCTCCTTCGTGTAGCCAACGGTCATCTCGACGGCGCGCTCCATCGCCGTCACGGCGCCGATTGCCAGGATCAGCCGTTCCCGCGGCAGTTGCTGCATCAACTGCGCGAAGGCCTGGCCCTCGGCCTCGCCGACCAGGTTCTCTGGCGGCACCACGGCGTCGTCGAAGAACAGCTCGGACGTATCGGAGGCGTGCAGCCCCATCTTGTCGAGCTTGCGGCCGCGGCGGAACCCGGCACAGCCCTCGGCTTCCAGCACGAGCAGCGACAGGCCCTTGCCGCCCGCATCACCGGTGCGGGCGACGACGAGGATGATGTCTGCGGACTGGCCGTTGGTGATGAACGTCTTCTGGCCGTTGATGACGTAGCCGTTGCCCCGGCGCTTGGCCGTGGTGCGGATTTGCTGCAGGTCGGAGCCGGTGCCGGGTTCCGTCATTGCGATGGCGCCGACCAGCTCACCGCTCGCCATTCTCGGCAGCCAGCGCCGCTTCTGCTCCTCCGTCCCGTACTGGGCGATGTAGTGCGCGACGATGGCGCTGCTGACGGCGACCCCGCCCACCATCTCGGGCACGATCCGCTCGAGGTCTTCCAGCACGGCGGCGTCGTGGGCGAAGGTGCCGCCCAGGCCGCCGTACTCTTCCGGGATGCTGGGCAGCAACGCACCCATCCGGCCCAGCGCCGTCCAGGCCGCGCGGTCCACCATCCGGTTGCGGCGCCACTCCCCCGCGGACGGGGCCAAGTCGGTGGTCAGAAAGCGGCGGAACTGGTCGCGGAAGGCGTCCAGCTCATCGGTCATCCAGGGCGAGTGATAGGGCATCCAGGCCTCCGTCAGATCAGCAAGCCGCCGCCGCAGACGAGTACCTGTCCGCTGACGTAGTTGGATTCGGGGCTGCAGAACAAATAGACGGCGCCCGCCGCCTCCTCGGGCGTGCCGCCGCGTCCGAGCGGGATCATCCGGCCCATCGTCTCCAGCAGGCCTGGCTGCATGCCGACCTTGATATCGCGCCCGGCGACGTCGATCGTGGCCTGCGCCGCCCCGATCGGCTGGGTCAGGCGCGTGTTGATCAGCCCGAACGCCACGCAGTTCACGTTGACCTTGTAGCGTCCCCACTCCTTGCACAGCGTGCGCGTCAGCCCGATCAACGAAGCCTTGGCGGAGCCATAGGCGGCCTGTCCGGCATTGCCGTACAGCCCGGCGATGGAGGACACGTTGACGACCTTGCGGAACACCTCCTGCCCGTCCTGCGCCTCCCGCTTGGCCATGACGCGGATCGGCTCGGACGCGGCACGGAGCATCCGGAATGGCGCGACCAGGTGTACGTCCAGCATCGCCTGGAACTGCTCGTCCGTCGTCTTCTGGATCGTCGCGTCCCAGGTATAGCCGGCGTTGTTGACGATGATGTCGAGGCCGCCCATCCCGTCCATGGCCGCCGCAACGAAGCGGTCCGCGAACCCCGGTTCGGACACGCTGCCGTTCACCGCGGCCGCTTCGCCGCCGGCAGCCTTGATCTCGTCGGCCACCGCGTCGCCCGGCCCGGCGTCGAGGTCGTTGACGACCAGCTTGGCCCCCTCCTGCGCGAGCTTGAGCGCGATCGCACGGCCGATGCCGCGGCCCGATCCCGTGACAAGGGCGACCTTGCCCGCCAATCTCCCCGTCATAGCGCCACGACCGCCTCTCCTGTGAGCTTCACGTTGCCGTCCTCGTCCGCGGCGGCCAGGCTGATGCGGGCGCGGCGCTCCCCGGCGCGGTCCATGATCTCGGCGACGGTCCCCTCGCAGGTGATGGACGCACCGAGCTGGGTGACCGCCGCGAACCGCGTCTTGAACGAGCGCAAGCAGTCCGGCGGGAACGCGTCGGTGACGGCCTGCCCGAGATAGGCCATCACCAGCATCCCGTGGCAGAACACGTCGTCGTAGCCGGACGCCTTGGCGAAATCGATGTCGACGTGCATCGGGTTCCGGTCCCCCGACGCGCCGCAGTAGAGCGCGAGCATATGGCGCGAGATCGGCGCGAACACCTTGTGCACGACGCGCTGCCCGATGGCCGGCGCACTCATGCCGGCGCCACGTTGCGCACGACGACCGTGCGCGACAGGTCCGCGACATGGACGCCGCGCTGGTTGGTCACCGCCGTGTCGATCACGACCAGGGTCATCGCACCGCCCTTCTTATCGGTCACGCTCGCCAGGCGGGGGCTGAACGTCAGGGTGTCACCCTCCGACACGGGCGCGTGATAGGTGAAGGCCTGCTCGCCGTGCAGGACGCGGGCGAGGTCGATGCCAAGCTCCGTCAGGGATTCGAACGGGTCGGCGGCGTCCAGCATCTCAAGGCAGAACAGGTAGGTGGGCGGCAGCGCCGCGCCGGGGCCGCGGAGACGCCTGTTCGTCTCGCCCAGCGTGTCGAGGAAGAACCGGAGCCGTCCGGGTTCGGCCCGGGCGGTGACCGGGGTGAAGCTGCGGCCGACGGCGGAACGGTCGACCATTGGGCTGCTCAGGCGCGCTCATAGAGGGTCACGACGCAGGCGCCGCCCAGGCCCAGGTTGTGCTGCAGCGCGACCCGCGCGCCCTCGGCCTGCGTGGGGCCGGCGGTGCCGCGCAACTGCCGGGTCAGCTCGTAGCACTGGGCGAGCCCGGTGGCGCCGAGCGGATGGCCCTTGGACAGCAGCCCGCCGGACGGGTTGGTCACGACCTTGCCGCCATAGCTGTTGTCGCCGTCCCCGATGAACTTGGCGGCGCCGCCGTCGGGGCATAGCCCGAGCGCCTCGTAGGTGATCAGCTCGTTGTGCGCGAAGCAGTCGTGCAGCTCCACCACGTCCAGGTCATCGGGGCCGATGCCGGCGGCCTCATAGACGCGCTGTGCCGCTGCACGGCTCATGTCCGAGCCTACGACCTGCATCATGTCCCCGGCGCCGAAGGTGGACGCCGTGTCCGTCGTCATCGCCTGTGCGGCGATGCGCACGCCGGTTCGCAAGCCGTGCTCGCGGGCGAAGCGCTCGGAGACGAGGATCGCGGCGGCGGCGCCGCAGGTGGGCGGGCAGGCCATCAGCCGGGTCATCACGCCGGGCCAGAGCACCTTGTCGTTCAGCACGTCGTCGGCTGTGAGTTCGCTGCGGAACACCGCCATCTCGTTGTTCTTGGCGTGCCTGCTGGCCTTGGCGCGGACTTCCGCGAAGGCGCGCAGCGGGGTGCCGTACTTTTGCATGTGGCTCAGCCCTGCTCCGCCGAACTGGCGCAACGCCAGCGGGACGCCGGGCGCATCCACCAGCGCGTCGGCCGCGGCGTCGAACTGCTCGAACACGCTCGGGCGGTCGTCGAAAATCGCACCGACGGCACCGGGCCGCATCTGCTCGAACCCCAGGGCCAGCACGCAGTCTGCCGACCCTGCCTCGACCGCCTGCCGGGCCAGGAACAGCGCGGTCGAGCCGCTGGAGCAGTTGTTGTTCACGTTGACGATCGGGATGCCCGTCATGCCCACGCCGTACAGCGCACGCTGGCCGCTGGTGGAATCGCCATAGACGAAGCCGGCATAGGCTTGCTGCACCGCGCCGTAGTCCAGCCCGGCATCGGCCAGCGCGAGCCGCGCAGCCTCGGCGCCCATGACGTGGTATGGCGCGCTGCTCCCCGGCTTCCGGAACGGGATCATGCCGACGCCGGCAACGACAACGGTGGATGCCATGCTTCCGCTCCTCGAAATGACTCGTAGGAATTATTGCTACCCATGAGTAAGATACGACCCGGCACCTGTCAACAAGGCACATCGACGGACCGCATGGACTCCGGAACCCGCGCTTCTCCCTGGCTGCCGTTCGAGACCCGGCGGCGTGACCGCGATGCCAAGCGCGAGGCCGTGCTGCGAACGGCGGTGCAGCTGTTCCTGGAGCAGGGCTACCACCGCGCGACGCTGAGCGAGGTCGCCGAGCGGCTGAACATCACCAAGCCGGCGATCTACAACTACTTCCGTGGGAAGGACGACATCCTCTTCGAGTGTTGGGTGATGGGCCAGGACGCCGTCTTCAGCTGCATCGCGGGCATCGACGCCTCGGGCGGCTCGGGCCTGGTGAAGCTGCGCGAACTCATCCGCGGCTATGCCGCCTTGATGACGACGGATTATGGACGGAGCCTGGTGCGGTTCGACGTACGCGACCTGCCTGAAGGGCATGCGGCCACCGTGCGGTCGGCCAAGCGGCGCATCGACACGGTTTTCCGCCGCTACGTCGCCGAGGGCGTCGCGGATGGCTCGATCCTTCCATGCGATGCCAAGCTTACGGCATTCGCCATCGCCGGATCGCTGAACTGGATCGGGCACTGGTATCAGCCCGATGGTGAACTCGCCCCTGCCGGGATCGCGGGGGGCTTCGCCGAGCAGTTGACAAGCGGACTTGCCGCGAAGGCCAGCCGTGCCGGAAAGAAAATCAAAGAAGGGGGGAAACCATGAATACCACCTATGGGCTGCGGCGCGCGCTGCAACTGAACCCGCACGGGCGCGCGACGACGTTCCGCAGCCGCCACCGGAGCTGGGCCGAGGTTGGCGGGCGCGTGGGCCGCCTTGCCGCCGGCCTGCGCGCGTTGGGGGTGGAACCCGGCGGGCGGGTCGCGATCCTCGCGCTCAACTCGGACCGCTACCTGGAGGCCTACCTTGCCATCGCCTGGGCCGGCGCGGTCGCGGTGCCGCTGAACATCCGCTGGAGCGCGCAGGAGGTCGAGGATGCGCTCACCGACTGCACTCCCGGCGTGCTGCTGGCCGATGCCGCATTCGCCCAGCTTGCCGGCCAGCTCGGGCAGTCGCTTCCCGGCATGCGGCCCGTCTATGCCGATGACGCCGAGGCGCCGGCAGGGATGGAGCACGTCGAGGCCTTGATCGAACGCAGCCCGGCGATGCCGGACGCCATGCGGGCCGGCGGCGACCTGGCGGGCATCTTCTACACCGGCGGCACCACGGGCCGGTCGAAGGGCGTCATGCTCAGCCATGCGAACGTGATGACCAACGCGCTCAACTCGCTCAGCGAGGGCATCTGGACGCAGTCGATGCGCTACCTGCACGCGGCGCCGATGTTCCACCTGGCAAACGGGATGGGGATGTATGCGGCGCTGCTGCAGGGCGGGTCCAACGTCATCGTGCAGGGCTTCGCGCCGGACGGGGTGATGGCCGCCATCGCCGCCGAACGGGTGACGGACACGCTGCTAGTGCCGACGATGATCCAGATGCTGGTGGACCACCCATCCCGGGCGCAATACGACCTGTCGTCGATGCGCCGCGTCGTTTATGGCGCGTCGCCCATGAGCGGCGCCGTGCTTGGGCGGGCGATTGAAGCGATGCCCGGTACGGCGTTCGTCCAGGCCTACGGCATGACCGAACTGTCGCCCTGCGCCACGCTGCTGCACTGGCACGAGCATTCCGGCGAGGGCCGGGCCAGAGGGCGCGACCGCGGCGCGGGCCGGGCCGTGATCGGCTGCGAGGTGCAAGTCGTCGATCTGGACCGCAACCCGGTTCCGCCGGGGACGGTGGGAGAGATCGCGGTGCGGGGCGACACGGTCATGCTCGGCTACTGGAACCGTCCGGAGGAGACGGCGCGCGCCGTCGTCGACGGCTGGATGCACACGGGCGACGGCGGCGTGCTGGACGCGGACGGCTTCCTCACCGTCGTGGACCGCATTAAGGACATGATCATCACGGGCGGCGAGAACGTTTACTCGGTGGAGGTGGAGAACGCCATCGCGCAGCACCCGGACGTTGCCCAATGCGCGGTCATCGGCATCCCAAGCGAGCGGTGGGGCGAGCAGGTCCATGCCGTGGTCGTGCCCCGGCCCGATGCCGAGCCCACGCCGGAGGCGGTGATCGCGTTCTGCCGGACCCTGCTGGGCGGCTTCAAGTGCCCCCGCAGCGTCGAAATCCGTGACACGCCGCTCCCGCTGTCAGGCGCCGGGAAAGTGCTGAAGCGGGACCTGCGGGCGCCTTTCTGGAGCACGCATGAACGGCGCGTGAGCTGACTTTGCAAGCGAAGCGTCGGGGAGGCGTTGCCAGGTTGATGGTTGAGGCGACGCTGATGGCTTGCGGCTGATCAGGTGCTTACGCTGCGGATGCGATGCCGGCCACCTCGCGCCAGGTATGGAAGGCAGCGTCGCGGGCGGCACGGTGCTGGTCGGCGGTGGTGACGGAGCTGGACGTGGGTGTGGATGCGGCTGTGGGCCGAGAGGAAGTGCTGGGCGTGGCGGGCTGACTTGAGCCGCTGCATCTGCCGTTCTCGTCGCCGGCTTCGTGCTGCTGTGGCCGTTTGCTCGCCTGACCGCGCGGATGGAGCGCCGGATGCTTACCCGGCGCTGACCCTTGATCCAGCCCTAACCAGCGGGCTGGCGGTGGGCGACCAGCCCGCGCTCGACCAGGGTTACGGCGGTGTCCAGCAGCAGCGCAAACACGGTCAGCACTAAGATGCCCGCAAACACCGCGTTGACGTCGAACGTCGATTCCGCCTGTAGAATCAGGTAGCCGACCCCGCGCGCCGATCCCAGGTACTCCCCCACGACCGCCCCCACGAACGCCATGCCGACCGAGGTGTGCAGGCTGGAGAACACCCAGCTCGTGGCCGAGGGGATGTACACCGTCCGCAGCAGTTGCTGCCGGCTGGCGCCCAGCATCCGGGCGTTGGCCAGGATGACCGGGCTGACCTCCCGGACGCCCTGGAACACGTTGAAGAACACAACGAAGAACACCAGCGTGATGCCGAGCGCCACCTTCGACCAGATGCCCAGCCCGAACCACACCACGAAGATCGGCCCCAGGATCACCCGCGGCATCGCGTTCAGCGCCTTGATGAACGGGTCCAGCAGCGCTGCCGTCAGTGCGGACAGGCCCAGCCACAGCCCGGCGGCGACGCCCAGCACGACGCCGGCGATGAAGGCCAGCACGGTCTCGGACAGGGTGGCGGCCAGGTGGGTGAAGATTTCGCCGGACCCGAACCACTCCGCGACCTGCTCCAGCACCAGCAGCGGGTTGCCGAAGAAGAACTCCGTCAGCACGCCCGCCTTCACCGCCGCCCACCACAGCAGGAACAGCGCGGTCAGCACGACGAGCTGCAGCAGGGCCAGGACGGGCCGGCTGGGCAGCTTGCGCGGGCCAGGCCGCCTGCGCTTGGCAGGGATGGGCCGGGCCGGTGCTGGCCGCGCGGCCGCGGCGTGGACGGGGACGGCCGGGGGGCTAAATCCGCTGGTTTCGCTCATAGGCCTTCAGGACCTCCTCCCGCATCGCCGACCAGATTTGCTTGTGCAGCTCCAGGAAGCGCGGGGTCATGCGGATTTCCGACACGTCGCGCGGGCGCGGCAGGTCGATGGCGAACTCGGCGATGGGCCGGGTGGATGGCCCGGCGGACAGGATGATGACCCGGTCCGAGAGCGAGATCGCCTCCTCCAGGTCGTGCGTGATGAACAGCACGGACTTGCGGTCGGCGCTCCATAGCGCCAGCAGCTCGTTCTCCATCAGCACGCGCGTCTGCACGTCCAATGCGCTGAACGGCTCGTCCATCAGGATGATCTTGGGGTCCAGGATCATGGTCTGCGCCAGCGCCACCCGCTTGCGCATGCCGCCGGACATCTGGTGCGGCAGCCGGTGGCCGTGGCCGGTCAGGCCGACGCGCGCCAGCCAGTCCGTCCCGCGCGCCCGCGCCTCGGCCGCCGGCACGCCGCGGTACTCCAGCCCCATCGTCACGTTGCGCAGCGCCGTGCGCCACGGCATCAGCGCGTCCGCCTGGAACAGGTAGCCCGCCCGCCCATTCACCCCGTCCAGCGGCTCGCCGCTGATCAGGACCTCGCCCTGCGACGGCTCCAGAAGCCCGGCGGCCACGTTCAGCAGCGTGCTCTTGCCGCAGCCGGTCGGCCCGACGATGGAGACGAACTCCCCATCGCCCACGGTCAGCGACGTGTCCGCGACGGCGGTGTAGGAGCCGAAGCGCACGCACACCTGGTCGAATGCGATGGCTGGCGCCGGGGCAGGGAATACCGTTGCAGGCGATGCCAAGCCGGGGGATGCCAAGCCGGGGGATGCCGCAGCCATGGACTCTGCCATGTACATCTACTCCGCCACGCGGTAGCGTGCCAGCGCCCGCTCGACCAAGGTGTTGTCGTAGGTCAGGTCGGGGTTGACCTTGGCACTCCGCAGCGCTGGCTCCAGCACGGAGATCGAGGCCAGGACGTTGCGCGCCGCTTCCGGGGTGATAAGGCCGTCCCAGGTGAAGGCGGCCAGGTTCTGCTGCAGGGACACCCGGTACACCGCCTCGTCCGCGCGGTAGTACTCCTTGGGCAGCACCGCCATGATGTCGTCGATGGAGGCGGTCCTCAGCCACTGCATCGCGTGGACGACGGCGCTGGTGACGGCCTGCGCGGTGTTCGGGTTGGCGCGCAGGAACTCCGTCTTCACCGTCAGGCAGTCCGCGAGGTAGCCGCCGCCGAACGCCGCGGCCGAGCCTTCAGCGGTGCGGCTGTCGGCCAGGATGAACGCCTCGCCCTTGCTGACCAGCTCGGTGATGGCCGGGTCCAGGTTGACCAGCGCGTCCAGCTCCCGCCCGGTCCGCATGGCGGCGACGGCGCTGCTGCCAGTGCCGACTGAGATGTAGGTGGCGGATTTCCAGGGCAGGCCCGCGCGCTCCATCAGCCCGGCCACGAAGTTCTGCGTGGACGACCCCGGCGCGGACACGCCGACCACCTTGCCCTTCAGGTCGGCGATGCCCTTGACGCTGCCCTCCAGCGACTTGCGGACGATCAGCACGTTGCCGGGGTAGCGCCCGAAGGCGATCAGGCAGGTCAGGCCGACGTTCTTGGTCTGCATCCGCAGCGTGTGCTCGTAGGCCAGCTCCGCCACGTCGGCGCTGCCGCCGACCAGGGCCTGCAGCGCCGCCGTGCCAGACGCGAAGGCGGAGGAGGTGACGTTCAGGCCCTCCTCCTTGAAGAAGCCCTTGTTGAGCGCGACCGCGTAGGCGACCTTGTTCATCTGGCTGATCGAGCCGCCGACGGCGAGCGCGATGTCCGGCTTCTCCAGCGCCGCCGGCTGCGCCGCGGCGGAGCCGGGCAGGGCGGCAGCGATAAGAAACAGCGTGGCGGCGAGCCTTGCCAGGTGGCGCATCGAGTTCCCTCCGTTAAAGCGGTTCGTCGCGCAGGATGCCGTCCAGCACGGCGCGCGGCACCTTGATGGCCACGCCGGAGCGTTCCTGTTGCAGCAGCATCGCCGCGCGGGAATCCCGGGCGCCCCAGCCGCGGTTCACGGCCTCGGTCAGGTCGGCGTAGGTCAGGCCGGCCAGGCGCATCGGCACGTCCAGCTCGCGCCCCAGCTCGGTCGCCAGCCGCACGTCCTTTTGCGCCAGCTTGAGCGCGAAGTTGGGCTGGTCGAACTCGCCGGGCAGGAACTGGTCGGCCAACCGGTCCACCGCGCGCTGGCGCCCGAGCGACCCCTGGCGGATCGCGGCGAACAGCACGGCGGGATCGACCCCGGCGCGGACGCCTAGGGTCATGACCTCGGCCAGCACCGCCTGGAAGCCGTAATTGGCGCAGTTGTGCGCCAGCTTGGCGATGGTCGCGGTGCCGATGGGGCCGAGGTAGCGCACGCGGTCGCCGATCAGGTCCAGCAACGGGCGCGCGGCCTCGAACGCCGCCTCCCGCCCGCCGGCCCAGATGGCCAGCTTGCGGGTTGCCGCGCCCTTCGGCCCGCCGCTGACCGGGGTGTCCAGCATATCGCAGCCGCACGCCGCGAACTCCTCTGCCAGGGCGCGCACCAGGCGGGGCGCGCTGGTGGTCATGTCCAGTAGGACCGTGCCCGGCGCGCAGGCAGCAATCAGGCCGGCGGGGCCGCGATAGACTGCCTCCTGCTCGGCGGGGCCGGGCAGGGCGGAGAACACGAACCGGGCGCCGGCCGCCACCGCCGCCATGTCCGGTGCCCAGGTCGCCCCGGCCTCGACCAGCGGGGTGGCGGTGGACTCCCGGCGGTTGTGGACCGCGACGGCGTGGCCGGCTTTCAGGAAGGCACGCACCAGCGGCGCCCCGATGGCGCCGGCACCGATGAACCCGATCTGCATCCCGTTTCCCTCCGTCCCGTTCATGCCCGCATCAGACGGCCACGCTGGCGCCGGGCATGAGCCGCAGGTCCGGGCCGGCCTCGCCGTCCCAGTCTGCAGCCACGCCTCCGCCGTCGCCTGATCCGCCCTGGCTGGCCGCCGCCGCACACTCCGGCGCGTGGCCGCGCGCGGTCCCCTGCGCCTGCTGCAAGCCGGTGCCGTGCCCGCCCACATGCGCGCGCACCCGCCGTGCGTAGTCCCGTATCCCATCCGCCAGCGGCCAGGCCGGCGACCAGCCGATGGACCGCGCCGCCGCCGCCACGTCCAGCGGGGCGCGCATCCGGTTGTTCGCGGCCTCCAGCGGCGTCAGCCCGTCCCCGATTTCAATGTCGGCGCCGGGGATGGCCGCGCGCACGGCTGCTGCGACCTCCGCCGCCGTCACCGCGTGCCCGGCGGAGACGTTCAGCACGCGCGGGCCGGGCCGGTCGGCCGGGGCGGCCAAGGCGCGCAGCACTGCGTCGGCGCAGTCCAGCACGTAGGTATAGTCCCGCCGCATCGGCCCGCCTTGCGGCAGGCGGGTGGGGCGCCCGGCCACGGCGTCCTCCACCATCGGCTTGATGTACATCGGGCTCCTCATGCCGAAGCCGTAGATCGCGGTGACGCGCAGGGCGATCACGTCCAGCCCGTGGAAGTCCGCGTAGGCCAGGCCCACTGCCTCCTGCATCATCTTGGAGGCGCCGTAGTGCCCGGCGGGGTTGCCGCGCTCCACCGAGAACACCGGCGCGCCCTCCGCCAGCTTGAAGCCCGGCGGGTACGGCGCTGCCGGCACTTGGTAGGCGGCGTTGCTGGACACCAGCACGACGCGCCGCGCGCCGGCCTGCCGCGCGGCCTCGCACACCTGCACGAAGCCCATCACGTTCGTCTCGTAGAAGGCCGCGGGCTGCTCCAGCGACCCTTCCAGCCCGACCAGCCCCGCGGTATGGACCACGGCGCCCACGCCCTGCCGCCGGCACACGTCGAACAGGCGCGCGGCGTCCGTCACCCGTCCCAGGCTGAACGCATCCGCCAGCCCCGGCGCCACCGTCAGCGCCTCCCCGCACGGGCCTGACGCGTCGTAGCCGTGCGCGGCCTCGCCCGCCGCCGCCAGCGCCGCCATCACGTAGCTGCCGAGGAACCCGGCGGCGCCTGTCACCAGGGTGGCCATGCCGCTACTGCGCGCCCATCGGCTCGGGCTGGGCGGCCAGGTCCTGCGCCCGCTCGGCCAGCAGCACGCTCATCAGCGACACCGCGTGCTCGCTCAGGTGCGCCGAATGCACCCCGGCGGCGTAGCGGGCGAACCGCCGCAGCAGCGCCACCGACCGGCCGTCGTGCGACGCCATGCCGCGCGCCACCTCCATCCCGCGCGCCACCGCCTGGCCCGGCGGCACGATTTCTGTCACCACCCCCGCCGCCAGCGCCTCGGCTGCGCCGATCCGCCGGCTGGTCACCGCCAGCTCGAAGGCGCGCTTGTAGGGCACGAAGCGCGTCAGATAGGACAGCACCACCAGCGACGGCAGGCCATGCGACATCTCCGGCAGCGCCAGCACCGCGTCCTCGGCGGCGACGGCATAGTCTGATTGCGCGGTCAGGCCGAAGCCGAAGCCGAGCGCCTCCCCCTCGACGGCGGCCGCGACCGGGGCGGGCAGGGCGTCCAGCGCGTCGTTCACCCGCAGGATCGCGCGGAGGTCCTCGGCCACGTCCGACGCGCGGGTCAGGCCCTTGGCGCCGATGCGTCCGCGGCAGAACATGCCGGGATTGCCGCGCACCAGCAGCGCGCGCAGCCCGGCCTCCGCCGCCAGCGCCCGCAGCGCGGCGGCAAGCTGCCCCAGCGCCGCCGTGGTCAGGAAGCCGCTGCCGTCCTCCCCCGCCAGGGTCAGCACGCGCACGCCGCCGCCGCCGTCCTCCACCGTGATCGCCATGTGTCCTCCCCGCCGGGCTTTGCCCTTGTGCTTCGTCTCGATGTCCCCCGCCGCCTATGCCGAGGCCTGCCGGCGCACCCTCCCCCGGTGGGCCGGCGCGGTATCGGCGCGCGGCGCGGCGATGTCGTCCTGCAATCCCAGGCTGGCCCGCGCCCGCGCAACATGGGCGCGCATCAGCCGCTCGGCCGCATCCCCGTCGCGGGCGCGCATGGCGGCCACGATCTCCCGATGCTCGTCGGAGGACGCCGCGCGCATCGGGGTGCCGCCGCTGCGGGTGCGGTAGAGCCGCAGCAGCGAGTACATGTCGCGGCACAGGTACTCGATCAGCCTGGCGTTGCGGCTGCCCTCGGCGACGCGGACGTGGAAGTCGTCAGCGGTGCGGGCGCGCGGGGCGCCGTCCGCCATCGGGCGGTGGCGGAATTCGGCGCAGCCCTCCAGCGCGTCCAGCTCCGCACCGGTCATGTGCTGGGACGCCAGGCGGGCGGCCAGGCCCTCCAGCACCTCGCGCATGGCGAAGATCTCGCTCACATCCCAATCCGACAGGCACACGACGCGCACGCCGACGTGCGGCACGCGCTGCACCAGGCGGCGCCCGACCAGGCGGCTGATCGCCTCCCGCAGCGGGCCGCGGCTGATGCCGAGCTGGCCCGCAAGCTCCGCCTCCGCCAGCGGGGCACCCGGCGGCAGGCCGCCGTTGAGGATCGCACGCTCCAGCGTCTCGCAGGCGCGGTCTGTGAGCGTCTGGACGTCGATCCGCTCCACCCCCATCGTTTCGGCTGCGCTCCCCTTCGTTGCCGGCACGGTTCCATGCCCCGGCGGCGCTTGCAACGGTTAAATGTCTGTTGTTGACAATCTGCCGCCGCTGCGCCGAAGCTTTGCGGAACGAGAACATGCGGGGGGCAGACGCACGGGCGATGGCCACGGTCTTCGACAAGATTTGGGATGGCCACACCGTCGGGCGCCGGGCCGACGGGCGCACGCTGGTCTATGTGGACCGGCACGTCATGCACGACCTGCACGCGCCGCACGCCTTCACGATGCTCCGCAAGTCCGGCCGCGCCGTTCGCCGTCCGGACCTGACCGTGGCGGTGACGGACCACATGGTGGCGACGTCAGCCGGACGAACCGACGCGACCATCCCCGGCAGCGCCCCGTTCCTGGCCCGCACCCGGGCGGGAGCGGCGGAGCTGGGCATCCGGCTGCTCGGACTGGACAGCCCGTGGCAGGGCATCGTCCATGTGGTCTCACCGGAACTGGGCATCGCGCTCCCTGGCAGCACCGTTGCCTGCCCGGACAGCCACGCCTGCACGGTGGGCGGCGTCGGCGCGCTGGGCCTGGCTACCGGCACGACCGAGCTGGTCCACGTCCTGGCCACGCAGACGCTTGCGCTGAAACGGCCGAAGGGGATGCGGATCACGCTGGACGGCGCGCTGGCCCCGGATGTGACCGCCAAGGACCTGATCCTGTTCGTCATCGGCCACTGGGGGTCCGACATGGCGCGCGGCCACGCCGTGGAGTTCGCCGGTCCAGTCGCGCGGGCGCTGCCGGTCGAGGGCCGGATGACCCTGTGCAACATGGTCACGGAACTCGGCGGGCGCACCGGGCTGGTGGCGCCGGACGCCAGCGTGGCGGCCTGGCTGCGCGGACGCGCCTGCGCGCCGGAGGGCGAGGACTGGGACGCCGCGGTGGCCGAGTGGGCGGGGCTGCACAGCGATCCAGACGCCGTGTTCGACACCGACCTGCGCGTGGATTGCAGCGCCATCGAGCCGCAGGTGACCTGGGGCATCGACCCCGCCCACGTCATCGGCCTGTCCGGGCGCGTGCCCAGCCCGGATGACGTGCCGCCCGCGGAGCGCGACGGCATCCGCCGCGCGCTGGACTACATGCACCTGCAAGCCGGCGCCCCCATCGCCGGCGTGCCGGTGGACCGGGTGTTCATCGGATCGTGCACCAACGCCAGGCTGTCCGACCTGCAAGCCGCCGCCGCCGTGGTGGCCGGTCGGCATGTCGCGCCGGGGCTGCGCGCCACCGTCGTGCCCGGCAGCACCGGCGTGAAGCGGGACGCGGAGGCGTTGGGGCTGCACCATGTCTTCGTGGATGCCGGGTTCGAGTGGGGGGAGTCTGGCTGCTCCATGTGCGCGGGCGTGAACGGGGAGGAGGGCCAGCCGGGCCAGCGCATCGTGTCCACCACCAACCGCAACTTCGCGGGCCGGCAGGGGGCGGGGGTGATGACGCACTTGGCCAGCCCCGCCACAGCCGCCGCGGCGGCGCTGGCCGGGCGGATCGTCGATAGCCGGGCGGCACGGTGATGCGGCGCTTCCAGACCCTGGACGGCGTGGCGGCGCTGCTCGACCAGGACAACATCGACACCGACCAGATGCTGCCCGCGTCCTTCATGCGCGGCGCCGATCCCGACTATGCCGCCGGGCTGTTCGCGCTGTGGCGGCGTGACCCGGCCTTCGTGCTGAGCCGCCCCGGCTGGGAGCGCGCATCCATCCTGGTGGCTGGCGCCAACTTCGGCTGCGGCAGCACGCGGGAGCACGCCTGCTGGGCGCTGGACGCCTTCGGCATCCGCGTGCTCGTGGCGCCGAGCTTCGGCGAGGTGTTCCGCGACAACTGCGTCAAGAACGGCATCCTGCCCATCGCCGGCCCGAATGACGGGCTGCGCGGCCTGCTGCGCGCCACACCGGGTCCGGCCGTCCTGCGAGTGGACCTGGCGGCGCAGGCGGTGACGGGGCCGGATGGGTTCGCCATGGCGTTCGACCTCCCGCCCGCGGACAAGACGGCGCTGCTGGAGGGGCTGGACGAGATCGGCATGACCCTGCAGCGGGAGGCCGAAATCACGGCCTGGGAGGGGGCGCAGCGGATCGCGCGCCCGTGGCGGCAGACGCTGCCGATGCGGGTTTGAACGGAGGGATGCCCCGATGAGGACGACTTGGCGCTGGTGCCTTGCCGCGTGCGCGGTCCTGATCCCCCTCAGCCCCGGGCCGGTCCGGGCGGAGGAGATCGTGGTCTCCCACTACGCCGACCTGATGTACGGCACGCCCTGGGCGGTCGCGCTCAAGAAGGGCTTCCTGAAGGCGCGCGGCGTCGATGTGACCGGGTTCATATCCTCCGACGGCGGCGGCACCACCATACGCAACATGATGGCGGGCGGCCTGCCCTATGCCGAGGTCGCGCTGAGCGCCGCGGTGGGCGCGATCCACGACGGCATCCCGCTGCGGATCGTGGACGGCGCCGTGAACAACGCCGCCGACTTGGTGTGGGTGGTGCTGCCCGGCTCGAAGCTGCAGTCGATCAAGGACATGGCGGGGCGCAAGCTGGCCTTCACCCGCGCCCGGTCCACGACCGAGCTGTTCGCCATCCTTTGCCTGCGCGCCGCCGGGGTCGATCCCGCCACCGTCACCCGCCTGGCGCTGGGCACGATGGGCGGCGGGCTGACCGCGATGACCCAGGGCGCCGTGGACGCCGCGCCCGAGCTTGAGCCGCTGGTGTCCCGCAACGAGGGCAAGTACCGCATCCTGTTCAGCGCCGCCGACGTGCTGCCGCCGATCACCCAGCACGTCGGCGTTGCCAGCGCCGATTTCCTGCGCGACCACCCGGACACGGTGCGGGCGCTCATCCTGGCCCGGCAGGACGGCGTAGCCTACATCTACGCCCAGCCCGACGAGGCCGCGGAGATCGAGGCCGAGGCGCTGGACATCCCGGTGCCTGTCGCCAAGCGAGCCATACGCCGCCTGGTGGCCGCGCATTACTGGAGCGATGGGCGGCCGGACTACGACGCCATGGCGCGCTCGGTCGCCGGGCTGCACGCCATCGGCGCCTTCCCGACGGCGACGGTGGACTGGGCGTCGATGGTGGACGAGTCCGCCCTGCCGCCCGAGCTGCGCAGCGCCCCTGGCGCCATGAAGTCCGGCAGCAGCGCACCCAGCGGGGGCGCCACCGCGTCCGCCAGCGCCAAGCCGTGAGCGCCGCGCTGCTGCACGAGCCGCCGGCCCTGGACGCCGTGCCCGCCCGCGGGATGCGGGTGGAGGGCACGGGCCTGACCCGGACCTTCCCGCGCCCGGACGGGACCGTCTTGCAGGCGCTCGGCCCACTGGACTTGCACCTGCAGCCCGGCGAGTTCTTCTCGATCATCGGCCCATCCGGCTGCGGCAAGAGCACGCTGGTGGACGTGCTGTCCGGCCTGGCGGCGCCCGATGCCGGCACGGTCCTGGCCGATGGCGCGGCCTATGCCGGGCAGGTGCCGGAGGGCGTGGGCCTGGTGATGCAGGACGACGCCAGCTTCCATTGGCTGAGCGTGTGGGACAACGTCGCCTTCGGGCTGCGGCGCAGCGGGCAGGACGCGGCGGAGGTGGCGCGCCGGGTCGCCCACGCGCTGGGCTTCATGGGCTTGGCCGACTTCGCCCAGGCGCGTCCGTCGCAGCTTTCGGGCGGGATGCGGCAGCGCATGTGCATCGCCCGCACCCTGGTGACGGAACCGCGCTTCCTGGTGCTGGACGAGCCGTTCGGTGCCCTGGACCAGCAGACCCGGCTGCTGATGGCGGACGAGCTGCTGCGGCTGTGGCGCGAGACCCGGGCGACGGTGCTGCTGATCACCCATTCGCTGGACGAGGCCGCGCTGCTGTCGGATCGCATCGGCGTCATGTCCGCGCGCCCTGGGCGCATCCTGGAGGTGATCGAGACGGGCTGGCCGGCGGAGCGCGACAGCACCCTGGCCGGCACGCCGGGCTTCGGCGCCATCACGGCGCGGCTGTGGCAGCGGCTGCGCGGCGAGTCCCTGGCCGCGATGCGCCGGCCGGGATGACCTTTCGCCTCGCTCCGCCGGCCCTGCGCGCGGCCATCGTGCTGGGCGTGCTCGTGCTGCTGGAGGTGCTGTGCCGCACCGGCGCCATCGGGCGCATCACCATGGTGCCGCCGACGGCCATGCTGGCGGCGGCGGCGCGCGCCTTCACCGACCCGGCGTTGCGCGCGGCCATGCTGATCACGGCTGGGGAGGTCGTGGCGGCGGCGGCGGGGTCCATCGCCGCGGGCGCGGCCGCCGGCTTTGCGCTCTGGCTGCTGCCCGCGCTGCGCCGCATCGCGGACCCGGTGCTTGGGGCCTGGTACGCCGTGCCGATCTTCGTGTTCTACCCCGTCATGATCGTGCTGTTCGGGGTGGGGCAGGCGCCGATCATCGCCATCGCCTTCGTGTTCTCGCTGGCGGCGATGGTGGTGGCCACGCTGTCCGCGCTGGACCGCATCCCGGCCGCCCTGGTGCGGACGGCGCGCATCCACCGGCTCGGCCCGGCGCGGCGGGTCGCCTTCGTGCTGCTGCCGGCGGCGATGCCGCATCTGCTGGTCGGGATGCGGCTGGTCATCGCCTACACCCTGATCGCTGCCATCGCCGGCGAATTCATCCTTTCCAGCACGGGCATCGGGCACGAGATCGCCTTCGCCTACGACAACTTCGAGACCGCCAAGATGTACGGCCTGATCCTGATCGTGGTCGTGCTGGCCGTGGGCCTCAACGCCGCCCTGGGCCTTGGCAGCCGGGGCGCCGGGGGCCAGGCCGGCGGCGCGGCAGCGGGCGCGGAGGTGGTGCCGCATGGCTGAGGCTGCCGGAGCCGGCGCGCACGCGCGGGCGCGCGGGGCGGCCTGGCAGCCGCCGGCGGGCCTGGTGGCGGTCGCCGGCCTGCTGCTGCTGTGGCAGGCCGGCGCGGCGCTGCTGGGGGAGGAGGCGCTGGCCGGCCCGATCCCGGCGGCGCAGCGTCTGCTGGCCATGCTGGCCGCGCCGCGCTACCGCGGGGATTTCCTGGTCACGCTCGGCAGCTTCCTGCTCGCGCTGGCGATAAGCTGGGGCGGCGGGCTGGTGCTGGCGGCCTGGTTCGGCCTGCGCCGGTATGCCGCGGCGGTCGCCGAGCCGATGCTGGCCTCGTTCTATGCCGTCCCTAAGGTCACGCTGTATCCCATCGTGCTGCTGCTGTTCGGGCTTGGCACGGCGCCGGTGGTGGCGTTTGGCGTCATGCACGGCATCGTGCCGGTCGTATTGATCGGCGCCGCTGCCATACGCAACTTGCGGCCCCCGGTCATCCGCACGGCCCGCATGATGCGCCTGGGCCGCCGGGCCACGGTGCTGCACGTGCTGCTGCCGGCCATCATGCCGGAGCTGCTGGACGCGCTGCGGACCGGCTTCTCGCTCACGCTGCTCGGCACGCTGATCGGCCAGATGTTCGGTGGCAAGAGTGGGCTGGGCTTCCTGCTGATGCGCGCGATCAACGTGGCGGATGGGGACACGATCATGGCCATCGCCCTGCTGCTGCTGTCCTTCGCGCTGCTGGCGAACTGGGGCCTGGGCCGCCTGGCCCGCCGCTACGCCCACCCCTGACCGCAGCCTGATCCGACGGAGCCACGCCGCCATGCATCCTGGAACCCGCCTGCGCGCACTGCTTGCCCGCCCGGAGATTGCCGTGCTGCCCGGCGTCCACGATGCGCTGTCGGCAAAGCTGGCCGCCGCGCATGGGTTCGGGGCGGTCCTGGGCGGCGGCAACGCGGCGACCGGCACCTTGCTGGGCGCACCTGACATGGGTCAGCTCGGGATGCGGGACTTCGCGGACCACTACGCGCGGCTCGCGGCAGCGGCGGGCATCCCGGTGCTGGTGGATGCCGACACCGGGTTTGGCGGCGTCCACAACGTGGTGCAGACGGTCCGCGCGTTCGAGCGTGCGGGCGCCGCCGGGCTGTTCATGGAGGACCAGGTCACGCCCAAGCGCTGCGGCTACCTGGCCGGCAAGGCGGTGGTCCCTGTGGAGGAGCAGCTTGCCAAGCTCGCCGCCGCGTTGGACGCCCGGCAGGACCCGGCCTTCATCATCTGCGCCCGGACCGACGCGCTGGCGGTGGAAGGGATCGACGCCGCCATCGCACGGGCGCGGCTGTATCAGCAAACCGGCGTGGACATGGTGTTCGTGCAGGGCGCGGACACGCCGGAGAGCCTGCGCCGGGTGTGCGCGGCCGTGCCGGGGCCGCACTTGTCTAACATCTCGCAGGCCAGCAGCGGGGCGAAGCTGACGGTCGCAGACGCCGAGGCGGCGGGGGCGGCGGCGGTGATCTTCCCGGTTGCGGCGATGCTGGCGGCTGCTGCGGCGATGGAGCGGGTGTTCGCGGCGCTGCGGCGCGACCGGTCGCTGGATGCGGTGGCGTCCGAGCTGATGGCGATGGACCGTTACAACGAGATCACCGGGCTGCCGCGGTTGCAGGCGGACGAGGACCGCTACCGGGCGGGGCTGCGGCAAGCGGGATAGGCCGGGTTGTGGCCTGGCGCGTGCCCTGCGGGCCGCTGACGCGGGATGCAGCGCCGGGCGGGCCGGACCGCGCTGGACTACACCCCGATCGCGTCCTTGACCCTGGCCTGTGACAGCGGCAAGTCCCGCAGGCGTACGCCCGCGGCATCGCAAAGGGCGTTTGCAATCGCGGCGGCCGTTGGCCCCTGCCCTGCCTCGCCCGTGCCCAAGAAGGGCAGGCCGGGCCGGTCGGCGATGTGGACCTCGATGCTGTCCGGCACGGCCGGGAAGCGCAGGATCGGGTAGCCGCTCCAGTCCCGACTGGTGACGTGGCGCCGGTCGAACCGGACCTGCTCGTACAGGGTCCAGCTTGCGGATTGGACGATGGCGCCTTCGATTTGGTTGCGGATGCCGTCGGGGTTGATGGGCTGGCCGCTATCGACGGCCGCCACGACGCGGCCGATCCTGATGCGCCCCGTCTCACGCTCGACGTTCAGGTCGAGCGCGACCGCGCAGTAGGCGCCCAGGTTCTTGTAGCGCGCAAAGGCGAAGCCCCGGCCGGCGCCATCCCCGGGGCTGCCAGGCCGCCGGGCCGCAGCAAGCCAGCCGAACCGGTCGGCCGCGGTTTGGATCACCGCGCGGGCGCGCTCGTCCTGCATGTGCTGCAGGCGGAACGCCACAGGGTCGGCGCCCGCCGCCGCCGCAAGCTCGTCCATGAAGCTCTCGATGGCGAAGATGTTGAGGTACGCGCCAAGCGACCGCATCGCCGACACCCGCAGCGGCATCTCCGGCAGGAAGTGCGAGACGACGTGGGCGTTGGGGAAGCTGTAGAGCGGGTTGCTATTCCGCTCGCCGCCGCCCTCCGGCATCGGGATGGGCGCGGGCGGCGGCACCGGCAGGGGGTCCGGCAACGCGGCGTTCTGGATGAACAGGCCGCCCTTGCTGGGCCGCTGGTTGTGGGCGTTGCTCCAGACGCCGTAATCCCAATCGACGATCCGGCCCTCGGCGTCCAGCGCCGCAGACGCCTCGGCGACCATGGCGGGGCCGAACGGCTCGGCTGTGTTCTCCTGCTCGCGCATCCACTGCACGCGGACCGGGCGGCCCGGCAGGGCGCGCGCGATCAGCGCCGCGTCCGCCGCGGCGTCGTCGGCGCCGTTGTGGCCATAGCAGCCGGACCCCTCGACGTGGGTGCAGCGCACCTGCCCGGGCGGCAGGCGCAGCAGCTCGGCCAGTGCGGCACGCTGCGGATAGACGCCCTGGGTGTGCGTCCAGACCGTCACCCCGCCCTCGTCGGCCTGGGCGAGCGCGCAGGACGGGCCGATCGAGCCGTGCATGCCGTAGGGCTTGGTGTAGCGGGCCTGCAGCCGGCGGGCGGGGGCGCCGGCCGCGCCGGTCCAGCGGAGCACCTCGATGGTCCCGGCCCGGCAGGTGGCGGATCACCGCGGCGATCCCATCCGCGTCGGGCAGGGTTGCGGTCTCCTCCCACTCCGCGGCGGCGGACAGCGCGCGCCAGGCCTGGACGGCCTGCCATTCGCGCTCGGCCACCACGGCGAGGTAGCTGCCCTGGCGCACGACGGCGACCACGCCGGGCATGCGCTCGATCGGCGCCGCATCGACCGTCCGGAGCGTCGCGCCCGGGCTGGGCTGGCGCACGGCCCGGGCATGCAGCATGCCCGGCAGCCGCAGATCCTGGATGAAGGCGGGGCCACCCGTGACCTTGGGCGGGATGTCCACGCGCGCCAGGGCGGCGCCGATCACCTGGTAGGTTGCCGGGTCCTTCAGCCGTCCGCCGGGCTGGGCCGGGACGTGCAGCGACAGGCTGGCCGCAAGCTCGCCATAGGCCAGCGAACGCCCGTCCGGCGCGTGGACCGCGCCGTCCCGGGTTTGCAACCCCGCCGGGGATAAGCCGAACCGGCCGGCGGCGGCCTCGACCAGCAGGCCGCGCACCTGGGCCGCAGCGTGCAGGATCGCCGTTCCGCTATCCTGCATGGAGTGGCTGCCGGCGGTGAAGCCCTCATTCGGCGTGCGCCCGGTGTCGGCTGTGACCAGCTCCAGGCTGCCCGGCGCCACGTCGAGCTGCTCGGCCGCGACCTGGAGCAGCGCAGTCTTCAGGCCCTGCCCCAGCTCCGCCTTGCCCGTGAACACCTGGATGCCGCCATCCGCCGCGACCCTGATCCACGCGTCGAGTTCTGGCGTCTCCTTCAAGCTGCCTGGCAGCGGCGCGGGACTGCTGGCCGGCGGGGAGCCGCCCGGCTGGTCGGCGCGGGCGGCACGGCCAAGGCTGAAGGACACGACGAGGGCTGCGCCGGCGCCGAACAGGTCGCGACGGGGCAGGCTCGGCCCGGCGCTCATCGGCCTGCGTGTCCCATCGCCGTCGCGGCCCGGCGCACGGCGCCCAGGATGCGGACATGGGTGCCGCAGCGGCAAAGGTTCGGCGCCATGTGCGCGCGGATTTCGGCCTCGCTCGGCGCAGGGTTGGCATCCAGCAGCGCCTGCGCTCGCATCACCATGCCGGCGATGCAGTAGCCGCACTGCGCCGCCTGCTCCTCGATGAAGGCTCGCTGCACGGGGCCGGGCGCGTCCGCGGCGCCCAATCCCTCGACCGTGCGGATCTGCCGGCCCGGCAACGTCGCGATCGGCAGCAGGCAGGAGTACACGGCCTTGCCGTCCAGTAAGACGGTGCAGCTTCCGCATTGCCCCAGGCCGCAGCCGAACTTGGCCCCGTTCAGCCCGAGATCGTCACGCAACACATAGAGCAGCGGCGTTGCCGGGTCGGCGTCCACCGCATGGATAGCGCCATTGACCGTGAGCGTGATCATGGGTCCGTCTCCTCGGCCCTCGCCGCGCGGACATCGGCCTCGATGTCTGTCCAGGGCGTGCGGCTGCTGTAGCGGGCACGCGCATGGCACACAAGATCAACGACCTGCTGGTCCGACAAGGCTACGCCGAAGCCCGGCATGACGGGCGAGGGCGCGTCCTTCCGTGGCGCGATGCCGTGCGGGATGACGCGGATCGTGTTGCGCGGGCTTGGAGCGTTGACCGTCCAGCCGGGTCCCACCCGAAGTCATGGGAACAATGCATTCCTTGGCATGCCGGCGCACTATAGTGTCGGTTCGTAGGGCGGGGACGGAACGGGCATGGCCGGGCTTGAGGACGCGACGCGACTGGTTCAACCCGGCACCATTGGCCGGCGGCGCTTCTTCGGCGCTGTCGCTGCGGTTGGCGCCACCGCTCTCCCGCATGGACCGGCTGCGGCGCAGGCGGGAGGGCAGGCGGGGGCCGGCACCTCTGGGGCAGGCGCAGCGGCTGACGCGCGGCTGACCATCGGCAACGCGCCGGGCGGCACGCCGTCACGGATGCACCCCTCCTTCGTCAAGGATGTCGGGCGGCTGCAGGACCTGAACCCGACCAACCAGGGCGGCGCGTACTGGAACTTCGACACCTACATCACGCCGGTCGAGGACTTCTACATCCGCAACGCCTTCCCCACGCCGCGCCCCGAGCTGGACCGCCGCGTCGATCCGCGGTTCTGGCGCCTGAAGGTGCATGGCGACGCGGTCGAGCGCGAGATCGAGTTCGGCTACGACGACCTGCTGCGGATGCCGTCGCGGTCCATCATCAGCATCATGCAGTGCGCGGGTAACGGGCGCACCCTGTTCTGGGAGCAGCAGGACATGCTGGACGCCCCGACCAAGGTCAGCGGCAACGGCTGGGGCCTGGGCGGCATCGGGCTTGCGGAATGGCAGTACGTGCCGATGGACCACATCCTGGGCCTGGTCGGGCTGCGGCCCACGGCCAAGGCCGTCCTGTTCTGGTCCGGCGTGGACGGCCGCGCGCCCAACACGCAGTCCGACACCGGCCGCCCCACGCCCATCACCGAGGTCACGGGGCGGTCGGACGTGATCGGCCTGGCGTTCAAGATGAACGGCAAGCCGCTGCCGGCCGACCACGGCGCCCCGGTCCGCGCGCTGGTGCCGGGCTGGTGCGGCGGCGCGTCCACCAAGTGGCTGACCGAGATCAAGATCGCCTCGCACGACTTCTGGGTGCGGCTGAACACGACCGACCACGCCAACATCGGCCCGGCCTACCCGCCGCAGACGCCCGGCCCCAACGACGAGTTCCGGTTTACGGCGCCCGACAAGATACTGGGCCAGGCGGTGACGTGGCACGGGCCGCGCTCGTTCCTGACGGTGCCGCTGACGCTCAGCAAGCAGCCGGTGCTGCCGTCCAACTATCCCTTGGCGCGCGACGAGATGCCGGTGCTGCAGGCCGGGCGGCAGGTGCTGCGCGGCTACGCCTCGGCGCCGCGGTCCGGGGTGGCCCGGGTGGACGTGCGCGTGAACGGCGGCGGCTGGCAGGCTGCAGGGATCATCGACCCGCTGATGAACCCCTACACCTGGGTGCGCTTCGAGGTGCCGCTGGACGCGCTGGCGGGCGAGCATGTGATCGAGACCCGGACGACTGCCAGCAACGGCGATGTGCAGACCCCGACCGTGCCCTACAACGCCGGCGGCTACGACTGCTGGGCGATCCCGAAATTCCGCATCCGTGTCGCGTAGTCCGTCGCGGCAGGAGCGCTTGGCCACTGGGCGAACTCATAGGGCGTCCGCGGACCGCGGATCGCGCTGTTAGGTCCTCGCGGCATGCCCGAGAAGGTGCGGCTGCCGTATCTCAGGATGGAGCTTGCCAGGCCGGAGACACTAGTCCTATCGCCAGGCAGCATAACTCGCGTGAGGTGCTCCACCATTGGGCGCTCGACGGCCTGCTTGATGAACGTCCGCATCCAGAGCCGCAGAACCGCATGGGGCAGCAACCAACTGGTGTTCCAACCTCTCGGCCTGACACACGGTCCGTTCAGCGGAGGCTGCACTCACGGAGGCGACCATCAAGGACTAGCCTGCCCATCGTCCGGCCTGCACTCCCAAGGGTCGCGGCGGGTTCTTTGTCCGTGCGAGTGGTGCAGCCGGGCGCGCGTCAGCTTCCCGTCGCGAGCTTGTCCTGGGTCTTCGTGGCGAAATCGCCGGCGTCGTGACGTTCATGCAACTGGCTGGACAGGTCGCCCGTGACGCGGTTGACCATGCGCCCGCGTTGCACGGCGGGGCGCGCGGCGATGAGGTCGGTCCAGCGCTGGACATGCTTGTACTCCTGGACCTGCAAGAACGTCCCCGAGGCCCCGTACAGCAGTCCCTTCGCCAGGGCGCCATACCAGGGCCATACCGCGATGTCGGCGATCGAGTAGTCACGGCCTGCGAGGTATTCATGGTCGGCCAGCCGCCGGTCCAGCACGTCGAGTTGGCGCTTCACCTCCATCGCGAACCGGTCGATGGGGTACTCCATCTTGGTCGGCGCATAGGCGTAGAAGTGGCCGAAGCCACCGCCGAGATAGGGGGCGCTGCCCATCTGCCAGAACAGCCAGGACAGGCATTCGGCGCGGGTGGCGGTGTCCGTCGGCAAGAACGCCCCGAACGTCTCGGCCAGATGGAGCAGGATCGCGCCCGACTCGAACACCCGGATCGGCGCGGGCCCGCTGCGGTCCAGCAGCGCCGGTATTTTCGAGTTGGGGTTCACCGCCACGAAGCCGCTGCCGAACTGGTCGCCATCGTTGATGCGGATCAGCCAGGCGTCGTACTCGGCGCCGGCATGCCCGAGTTCCAGCAACTCCTCCAGCATGACCGTGACCTTCACGCCGTTGGGCGTGGCCAGGGAATACAACTGCAGGGGATGGCGGCCGACCGGCAGGTCCTTGTCGTGCGTGGTGCCGGCGACCGGACGGTTGATGGAGGCGAACCTGCCGCCATTGCCCTGCGTCCAGGTCCAAACATCCGGCGGGGCGTAGTCACTTTGGTCGTTCATGGTGCAGCTCCGGTGATGGACCGGCGCACATGCGCGTGTGCGCGGGCGGCGTTGTCAAGTTGTGGGTCGAGGCGACACCGGGGACTTGTGGCTGATCAGGACCTCACGTTGCGGACGCAACGCCGGCAATCTCGCGCCGGGTGCGGAAGGCGGCGTCGCGAGCAGCACGATGGTCGGAGGCGGTCAGGCGATGGCGGCGGAGCTGGGTGTGAAGGCGGCCGTGTGTGAACAAGCGCCGAACCAGGACCTCGCTGGAATTAGGCCTACTGCATTGATCGCATGCAGGAAAGCGCCGCAAGGGTGGGGTCCCGATCGGCGCCGACCGGGACCCCACCTGTCCGCCACTTCTCGCCGTCAAATCACCCTGTTGCAGCCGCTTGAGGGAGGGGTCCCGGTTCGCCGCTTTTACAACGTCCACGTCGCCTGACCTCGGACAATTTCAGACGAGGTGGGGTCAGCGCACTCACACCCTTGATCCCCGCACCACGCTGACCGGGCGCCCAAAAGCCTGACCGACAGGGCGGAGAACTCGCACCAGCCGATGCGGCTGCGAGAGCGGCAGATGAAGCGGTTCAAGTCGCCTGGCCAGGCACAACGCTTCCTTTCAGCCCATGACGGGATCAACGACCTTTTCCTGCTCCGCCGCTGCCAAGTGCCCGCCGCCCGGTATCGAGCCGCCCGGACCCAAGCGATGCAGGTTTGGGCCGAGGTCAGCGGCGTCACTAATGCGGCGTAGCTGCAGACACGCCGCCTTTGTCGCACGCCGTCGCGACCTTGGTGCGACAAGTTGACAGTGCCAACGGTGCCCCACCTCAGCATATCCGCTGCGGCGATGGAAGATTCCAGTTGACTTGTCCCATCTCCTGCGATCCGCTGCTCTGAACGGGTGGAGACTTGGGCACATTAGCCTTTCCCAAACAACGACGCGCAATCGTAAGATGCGGTTGGCGCTTAGCCAGGAAAACATCGTCTTCGGCATTGCCATGGCGCTGTTCGCAGTCTTCGCTGTCTTGCTGCCTAACTTTCTGACTTCGGGGAACATTCTGGCGCTGATACGCAGCGTGTCGGTGCTCGGCATCCTGGGCATCGGCATGGCGATCGTCGTCATAGGCCGCGGCATCGACCTGGCGATTATTGCCATCATGGCGATCTCGGTCGCGTGGGCGCTGCAACTGGCCAACACCGGCATGCCCCTAGCGCTCAGCCTGCCGCTCGGACTGGCGTTCGCGCTGGCCTGCGGCGTGATGGCCGGCGTCACAATCGCCTACCTGGACGTGCCGCCGCTGTTCGCGACATTGGCTATGGCGGCCGTGGTGTCGGGTTTCGGCCATCTGTTCCTGCTGCCGCTGGACCAGGTGCAGATGCCGCGCGATGGGCTGGATATCGGCTGGATCGGCGCCGGAAGCGTGCTGCACATCCCGGTGCCGATCCTGATCTTTGCGGCCGTCGCCGCCCTGGCGTTCGTGTTCCTGCGCGCGACCAAGATCGGCCGCTTCATCTACGGCGTGGGCGACAACCTGGCCGCCGCCCGTATCACTGGCGTGCCAGCCCGGCCGATTCTTGTGCTGCAATACGTGCTGTCGGCCGCGACCGCCTACGTGGCCGGCGTGATCACCGCCGCATCGGTCAGCAGCTTGAACACACGGGTGGTGAACTCCACGCTGATCTACGATGTGATCCTGGTGGTGGTGCTGGGCGGCATCGGCCTATCGGGCGGGCGTGGCGGGGTGCGCAACGTCATCGTCGGCACGCTGCTGATCGGCATCCTGCTCAACGGCATGACGATCATGGACGTGCAATACACCTTGCAGAACCTGGTCAAAAGCCTGATCCTGCTGGCCGCCATCGTGATCGACAGCGTCCTCAACCCGCGCGACGAGCAAACAGCGCAGCAGGGCGACATCTGACAAAAACAACAAACAACCGGGAAACGTATGATGCGCCTGCGCCGCCTGATCATCGGACTTGCCGCCTGCCTTCCCTTGACCGGCATGGTGCGCGCCGAGGGCATCGAGGATCCCAGCCGGGTTCCCTACTACGAGACGTTCAAGGGCAAGAGGGTTGCGTTCGTGCCGGTGGCAATGGGATTCGACCTCACCGAGGGCTGGGCCGCGCTGATGCGTGCGCAGGCGACCCGGCTCGGCTACAGCTTCGACGTGCGCGACCCGAATTTCAGCACCGACGCCGGCGCGCAGGCGATCAGCCAGTTGATCACTGAAAAGCCCGACGTGATCGTGGTGCACAACCCCGATGTCCAGAGCTACGCACGCCTGCTCAAAAAAGCCCAGGACGCCGGTATCTATGTTGTGCAGATCAACATGAAAAGCGCCTACCCGACCGAGTACTTCGTCGGCGCCGACTACGTCGCCCTGGGCGCCAAGGCGGCGGACATGATCGTGCAGAAATGCGGCGCCGGGTCAGGCAAGTCGGGCAAGGTTTCGATCGTGCAGGGCGTGCTGACGGCAGCGGCCAGCGCCTATCAGATGGCGGGCATCAGCGGCGTGCTCGAAAAGCATCCCGAGATCAAGGTGGTGTCGAACCAGGCAGCGGATTGGGACAGCAGCAAGGCGCGCGCGATCACCCAGACGGTGATGCAGCAAAATCCGGACCTATGTGGTGCCATTGGCTTTTGGGACATCATGGACGTTGGCACCGGCGCCGCGATCCGCGAGGCCGGCAAGCAGGACCAGGTGTTCCTGGTGACGTCGGGCGGTGGCGAGCAGCAGGCCTGCGACAACATCCGCAACGGGGTGTTCGGCGCCGAACTGAGCTATGACGTGCCCGGCCAGGCGCGCGACATCAATGCCGCCGTCCAGACCCTGCTGGAAAACAAGCCAAAGGCCGGCGCGATGAAAACGGTGCTTTACACGCAGTTGAATGTCCTGACGAAGGACAGCGTGGGTCCCGGCGCCTGCTGGACAGCGAAGGCCGCCACGAACTAGCCCGGCGCGGAGGAGCCTGCCATGCCGGAAGCCGAGGCTTACGCGCGGCCCGCGGAGACGGCAGCGCCTCGCCCGCACGTCGCGACATGGGCGGACACGCTGGCCCGGCTGCGCTACCAGCTTTTCCCAGACCACCTGGTCGGCGAAATCCTAGCCAAGCGCTGGATCGACAACGTCGCGCCGTTCAGCTTCCTCGTGGTCGTCCTGATCGTGTTCGGCACGCTGATCCCGGGCTTCTTTGGCGCGGCAAGCCTGGTCACCGCCGCCCGCCAGTTGGGCGAGTTCGGCTGCGTTGTGCTCGGCATGATGGTGGTGATGGTCGGCGGCGGCATCGACCTCAGCGTCGGATCAGCCTTCGCGCTGGCCAACATCACCGCGCTGATCGGCATGAACATCCTTGGCCTGCCGGCGGTGGCGGCCCTGGCGTTGACGCTCGGTGCCGGCGCGCTGGTCGGCTTGCTGAACGGCGTCCTGGTCGGCTTCCTGCGGCTGCGCGCGTTCCTGACCACGCTGGTCACGCTGATCATCGTGCGTGCCATCGTCGATACCCTGCTGCTGCGCTACGCGGTGCAAATCTCGGGCGGCATGCCGGACTCCGATGTGTGGGACTACCTCGGAGACGGCACGGTGGCAGGAATCCCCATCAGCCTCGTGATATTCCTGGCGCTGATCGCGATCACCCATGTGGTGCTCAGCCGCACGCGCCCGGGCTGGCACGTGATGGCGGTGGGCGGCTCGCGCCGGTCGGCCTACAACGTCGGCATTGCGGTGCGGCGCACGATCTGCCTGACCTACGTGGTGTCTGGCCTGATGTGCGGCCTTTCAGGTTTCCTGTATGCCGCCCGGCTGAACAGCGCCGGGGCGGATACCGGGATGGGGCTTGAGCTTGGCGTGCTGACGGGGGCGATCCTGGGCGGCAACAGCCTGGGCGGCGGCCGCGGCTCGGCGGCGAAGGCGTTGATGGGCGCGATCACGGTGTTGGTCATCACCAACGGCGTGGTGCGGCTGGGACTGCACGCCGGGGCAGGCTCGTTCATTCTTGGCCTGATCCTGCTGTTCGCGATCGTCGCCGACGTGCGGTGGCTCAAGAACCGCTTCAAGCTGCTGCAGAAGGTGTATGTCTCGCCGGCCTATCAGGACCTGCCGCCCCCGCCGCCTACGGTCGCCGGGTCGGGATCGCCATACGAGATCAACGACCGGCTGGCAGACGTGGAGATCATCGGGCTGGGCCAGGTCGAGGCGCCTGAGGACGTGATCTTTGACCGCAACGATCATCTGTATTGCGGCTCGCGGCTCGGCGACATCCACCGCTTCCTGGCCCCTGATTACACCCGGCACGAGATCTTCGCCCACATAGGCGGCCAGCCGCTGGGGCTCGCGTTCGACCGCGACGACAACCTGCTGGTTTGCGTGGGCGGGATGGGGCTGTATCAGGTCCGGCCCGACCGCACGGTCGAGAAACTGACAGACGAGACCAACCGCACGCGCCTGTCGGTCAATGACGACTCCAGGCTGCGGCTCGCCGACGACCTGGACATCGCGCCCAACGGCCGCGTGTTCTTCAGCGAGGCGACCATCCGCTACGAGATGCATAGCTGGCCGGTCGATGCGCTGGAGGCGCGGGGCAACGGCCGGCTGATCTGCTACGACCCCGCGCGCCGCTCCACCCGCACCATCCTCCGCGGCCTGCGCTTTCCCAATGGCGTCTGCGTGACGCGGGACGGGCAGTCGTTCCTGTTTGCCGAAACCTGGTCGTGCAACGTGCGCCGGTATTACTTCGACGGGCCGAAGGCGGGCACGGTCGAGACGGTGATCGCCAACCTGCCGGGGCATCCCGACAACATTAACCGCTCGTCGGACGGCCACTATTGGCTGGCGCTCGTCGGCATGCGCTCGCCGGCGCTCGACCTCGCGCTGCGGATGCCGGGGTTCCGCCGCCGCATGGCCCGGCGGGTCGCGCCGGACGAGTGGCTGTATCCCAACATCAACACTGGCTGCGTCATCAAGATCACCGAGGACGGCGAGGTGCTGGATGCGCTGTGGGACCGGCACGGGCGCAACCACCCGATGATCACCTCGATGCGCGAGCACAAGGGGTGGCTCTACCTCGGCGGGATTTCCAATAACCGCATCGGGCGCTACCGCATTCCCGGCGCCGATCCGGACTGGACCGGCAGCGGCAGCTACTGGGGCAGCCAGGCGTGATGGCCGCGCTCCGCGCGCGCTACGACCGGTTCGTGGGGCGCGGCGACGCGGCGGTGACGGTCCCCGCCATGGACGGGGCGCTGCGTCCGAACCAGGCGCTGGAGGAGGCGCGGCTGCTGCGTACGGTTGCTGCCCCGGACAACCTGGCGGCGGACGGCGCGCGGCTGCTCTACACCCGCGGCGAGACGGTGTTCGCACTCGACCCCCCGGCAGCGCGGGATCAACCGGTCGCAACATTCGGCTCGGCCGTTTCGGCGCTGGCGGTGGGGCCGGGCGGCGTGATGGCGGCGGGCCTGGCGAGCGGCGGCGTCGTGCTGCGCGGCGGCGGCGCGGACCAGGTGATCGACACGCTCGGCGGTGTGCCGGTGCGTTGCCCGACAGCGCTGGCGTTCGACGGCGACGCGTTGCTGGTGGCGCTGGGCGCGGCCGATCGCGGGCCGGAGTCGTGGAAGCACGACCTGATGCTTCGCGGCGCGACGGGGTCGGTTTGGCGTGTTCCACTCGGCGCGGACGCTCCCGTGTGCCTGGCTTCAGGCCTCGCGTGGCCCTATGGCCTGCTGCCCACGGCGGCTGGCGTCGTGGTCAGCGAGAGTTGGCGCGCGCGGCTGTTGCTGCTGCGGCCGGATGGCGCTGCGCGCCCGGTGCTGGCCGACTTGCCGGGCTATCCCGCCCGGCTGGCGCCCGCGCGCGACGGCGGCGCCTGGCTCAGCGTGTTCGCCCCGCGCAGCCAGATCGTCGAGTTCGTGCTGCGCGAGCCCGGTTTCCGGGACCGCATGATCGCCGAGATCGACCCGGCGCTCTGGGTCGCCCCCACGCTGATCGCCGGCCGTTCGTTCGGTGAGCCGGTGCAGGGCGGCGGCGTCAAGATGATGGGTATGCTCAAGCCCTGGGCGCCGTGCCGCGCCTACGGCCTGGTGGTCCGCCTGGACGCCGCGTGGGCCCCCGTCGCGAGCTATCACAGCCGCGCCGACGGCACGCGCCACGGCGTCACCGCCGCCGTCGAGCACGCGGGCTCGCTGATTGCCGCCAGCAAGGGAGGCGACGCCATCGTGGCGCTGGAGATCGCGTGACCGATGCCCAAGCCCGGCCGCCGATCCTGGAACTGCGCAAGGTCACCAAGGAGTATCGCGGCGTTCCCGCGGTGCGCGAGGTCGATTTCGACGTGCGCCATGGCGAGATCCATGCCGTGGTCGGAGAGAACGGGGCCGGCAAGTCCACATTGACGAAGATCATCGCGGGCGCCGTCATGCCGACCCATGGCGAGATGCTGCTGGAGGGCCGCCCGGTCAGCTTCGCGCAGCCCGCCGAGGCGCTCGCGGCTGGGATCGCCATGGTCTATCAGGAGACCAGCCTGGTGCCCGCGCTGTCGGTCGCGCAGAACATCTTCCTGGGCAATGAACGCTTCTTCAACCGCCTGCGCGGGATCAACATCGCCGCCCAGCAATTCCTGCAGTCATTGAACTTCCCGGTCGATCCGGCGGCCACCGTCGCCTCGCTCGGCGCCGCCAAGCGTCAGATGGTCGAGATCGCACGGGCGGTCCACCTCAAGGCCCGCGTCATCATCTTTGACGAGCCGACCGCCGCCCTGACGCCCGAGGAGAAGCACCACTTCTTCGCGCTGATGGGCCGCCTCAAGTCGGCCGGCGTCGCCGTCATCTTCATCAGCCACGCCCTGGAAGAGGCGCTGGCGGTCGCCGACCGCATCACCGTGCTGCGCGACGGCGAGCGCGTCGCCAGCGACGCCGCCAGCGCGTTCGACCGCGAGAGCCTGATCCGCGCCATGGTGGGGCGCACCCTGTCGAACGAGCTGTACTCCGCGCACGGCCGCGCCGCGACCCTCCGTCCTGCCGGACGGCGGGTGCTCAGCGTGCAGAACCTGTCGATGGGAGCGATGGTGCGCAACGCCTCGTTCTCGATCTACGCCGGGCAGATCACGGGCATGTTCGGGCTGATCGGATCGGGCCGCACCGAGATGGCGAAGATCATCGCCGGCGTGATCAAGCGCGACTTCTTCCACGGCGGCGAGGTGCTGCTCGACGGCAAGCGCGCCCGTTTCCGCGTGCCGCGCCCGGCGGTGCGCAACCGCGTGGCCTACGTGACCGAGGACCGCAAGCTGGAGGGGTTCTTCGAGACGATGTCGATCGCCGAGAACGTCCACATGGGGCGGCTCGCCTCGGCGCAGGACCGCAGCGTGCTGGTGGGCCGCGGCAAGATGCGCCGACTTGCTGTCGAGTGGGTGCGGGCGCTGACCATCCGTGCCATCAACGCCGACGCGCGCGTGATCGAGCTGTCAGGCGGCAACCAGCAGAAGGTGGTCGTTGCGAAGGCATTGGTGCAGACGCCCGAGCTGGTGATCTTCGACGAGCCAACGCGGGGCGTGGACGTGGGCGCCATCGCCGAGATCCATCAGGCGATCAACCGCCTGGCGGATGAGGGATTGGCCGTGGTCGTGATCTCGTCCTACCTGCCCGAGATCATGAACCTGTCGGACCGCATCCTGGTCGCCCGCCAAGGCCGCATCGTCGAGGAGTTCACCGCGACCGAGGCGAGCGAGGAGCGCGTGATGTACGCTGCGGTGCACTGACTGGACAGCGTCAGGAGATCTGGAGACCTTTGTTGCCTGGATGAGCTTGGTGCATGGGTTGGTTGGTGCTGAAGGGTGTAAATCAGCGCAGGCGTGGGACCCAGAAGGACTTCTACGTTTCAACGCGGTGTAGTGCTGATCAGCGCCGAAACCCGCTGCTGACTTACACGGTTGTGGCTGAAAGGTTCTCGGACCGGCGATGAAGGGTCCTGAAACGAACTGACGCGATATGACCGGGGGTGTTGGTCTAGGGCGCGAAAGAACCGATAGCGCGGCGTAGCCCGTCCAGCAGGCGTTTGTTGCGGGCCTGGTAAAGCGGGAGGGTGGTCTCGAACGGCACCGCGCAGTGCCGGGCGAGTGCGTCGAGAGTGGTGACCGGCTCGGCGCGGTGGAACGCGGCCAGTGACGCCCGCGCCTCTGCGTCCACGCCTGCCAGCGCCAGCGCCGCGGCGAGAAGGGCGTGCGATTGCGCGTAGGTCGGGTTGCTGGCCACCGCGAGCCGCAGCGCGTCCGCCGCCTCCGTGTCGCGGCCGAGCTGCATCAGCGCGCGACCCAGCCCTTGCAGCCAAGTCCAGCGCAGCGGGTCGCCCGGCCCGAGCGCCTCGGCGCGGCCGAACCACGCTACGGCCTCCTCCGCGCGCCCGAGGTAGAGCAGGCTCAGGCCGATCTCCTTGTGGGCCGTCAGTTCGCTCGGGCTGTTCGCAAGCGTTCGGCATGCGCCAGAGCCGATACATCGGCCTGGCCAAGACCGGGCTGCAGCAGGTCTGCACGGCCACCGCGATGAACGTCTCGCGGGTCGTGAACTGGCTGGACGGCCGGCCGCGCGCCAAAACGCGCGTCACCCGCTTCGCAGCCCTGGCCGCCTGACAATTCGCCGAAAGTGTCTAGCTGATGTCCGCCACCCATAGCTGGTTCGTGGCCATGGGCTGGAGGTAGCGCGCCAGGTTCGGCCACACCCGCCAGCCATGACGCGAGTCTGTCGTCGGCGGCCTGAACAGCGGCTTCTTCAGACGCGGCAGGTTGTCCTCGCGCATGATCCGAACCACGCGCTTATGGTTGACGCACCAGCCTTCACGCCGCAGCAACGCGCCGATCCGACGGTATCCGTAGTGGCGGTTGGCCAGAGCCAGGCGCTGGACGACATCGCGCAACGCCGTCTCTTCGCGCAGCGGATCACTGCAGGCCCAAGCTCGGTAACAAGCCGCCCGGCTGACCCCGGCCAACATGCACATCTTTTCCACTAAGAGCCGCGCTCCCGGCGTCTCGCCTTGCGAGCGCATCACCGCCTGGATGTGGGCGAAGACGCTGTCACGCCAGGCCTGTCGCTCGGCCGGCGTGAGCCCTCTATGTGCTGCAAGGCGCCCTTGAAAAAATCCAGGTCCAGTTGTTGCTGGCCAACCTTGCGCTCCAGCTCCGCAATCTGAGCTCGCGCCTGGACCAAGCCATCCGCCCTGGCCCGCGACGCGCGCACGCTCTCCGCCGCAAGGACTTCTGGCGTGCGCGGCCGCCCGCGTTTGCTCATCAGCGCCTCCGCGCCGTTCGCGCGGAACCGGTCACGCCAGTGATAGATGATCGTTCGGTTGAGGTTCAGCTCAATGGCCAGGGCGCTTGCGCGCTCGCCAGCCTCCAACCGTTCAACAGCTTTCAGCATGAACTCGCGGCTGTGACGCCCGGACTCGCTCAGGGACATCGGTTCGTTCTCCTTGTTAGGAGCTGTCCGACTTTACCTGTCTCACTTCAGGGGTCCACCCCACATACAGCAGACCCCCTGCACCCAAAAGGCCGTCCACACATGCAACAAGGTCGTCCATGCCCTCAACCGCAAGCTGAAGCTGGGACGCCCGATCTCCATCCGCATCGCCTGACCCCAGACAGGGCTGAAGCAACTGTGCCCGCATCCATGGTCCACGCAATACGGCCGCCTGCTCCCCCAATGTCGCCTGACACATGCGGAGTCGTCAGGCGTTCCAGTCCCGTGCGCGGGCCAGCCGCAGAAAGGCGTCGGCGGCACGCGACGCGGGCCGCCCGGCGATGGCCGCAACCACCACGTTGAGCTGCTGCGGCGGCTCGACGCGGCGGCTCACCATGCCTGCCGGCAGCGGGTGCCGCGCCGTGGACAGGGCCAGCCCGAAGCCGGCCCGCACGGCGGCATGGACTTGCGCCTGCGTGGCGCCGCGATGGCGGACCGGCAGCGTCCGGTGCAGGGCCTCGATGCCGCAATCCGCGCCGTCCGGCTCGTCCGCGGCGTCCAGTGGACCTACCAGCGGCTGCTCCCGAAGCTGCTCCACCGCCAGCCCCTCTTGCGCTGCCAGGGCATGGTCGTCGGGCATCAGCACGACGATGGGGTCGGAGAATACCGGCCAGCGGTTCGCCCGCTCGGTCAGGCTGTCCTCTTCCGCAGTCAGGACCACGTCGATCTCGGACGCAAGCAGCCACTCGTTCAGCGGCTTCGCCTTCCCGTGGTGGATCGTCAGCTCCAGGCCGGGGACACGCTGCATGACCTCGTGCAGGAGTGGGGTCACGACGGCCGGCTCGACCCAGTCGCCGAGACCGAGGCGGAGCCGCGCTACATCCTGGGTGCGGAAGCGCGCCGCGCCGGTGCGCGCGGCCTCTGCGGCATCGAAGGTCTGCCGCAGCAGCGGCAGCATGGCGTTGCCAAGCGGGGTCAGCTGCGTATGGCTGCGCTCGCGCAGCAGCAGCGGGCCGCCCAGCTCGTCCTCGAGCCGCTGGACGGACTTGGTCAGCGCGGGCTGGGTGACGTTGCAGGCCTCAGCCGCCCTGGTGAAGTTGAGGGTTCGGGCCAACGCAAGAAAGTAGCGTATCTGAATGAGGTCCAACAGGAAATCCTTCGTTCGGGAACCAGAGCGCCGGCGTAACCAGCCTGCTTGTGTCATGGACCTTTTCGAAGGAGACGCACCCTTGGTTACACTATCTCATGTACGCTAACGAACGCAAGTGGGACCGGCGGCGAAGCGGCGCTCGCCGGGTCAGCCCATCATCGCATGTTGTACCTGCACGCAGGCGCCAAGCACGCCGCCATAGACCGCCTGCGCCAGCAGTGCGGCCAGCGGCGTCTGGTAGCCGTAGTTCATCGCCAGGAAGCCCGGCGGCTCCAACTGGCGGACCCGGGTGGCGCCGTCGTGTTCCGACGCCATGCGCGGGTGGACGTAGGGCAACAGGGGGATGGCGCACACGAGCAGGAACGCGCCGTGGACCAGGCCGAGGATGGCGCCCAGCCACCAAGTGTAGATGCCGACGCTGGCGAAGAACAGGAAGTACAGGAACGCGAACGCCCAGCCGCCCGCGATGTAGAGCACGAAGCCGAGCACCGTCGCCCGGCTGCGGTTGCCGCTGACGGCGGACCCCATCAGAAAGGTCAGGCTCATCCGCGACATCCCCAGGCTTTGGCTTGCCTGCAGGATGCTTGCCATCGCCGTGGTCGCCACCAGTCCCCATAGCACCAGGGACCACATCGTGTAGAGGGTCATGGCCCGTCTCCTGCCTTGTCTCCGGCGGTGCCGCGCGCGTGCCCGGCCCTCTCGATCGCAAGGGCCACGTTGACCAGCCCGACATGCGAGAAAGCCTGCGGGAAGTTACCAAGCGCCGCCCCGGTCCGGGTGTCTATCTCCTCCGCGAACAGACCGAGGTCGTTGCCGAACGAGAGCAGGTGGCCGAAGCCCTGCTCGGCCAGCTCGACCTCCCCGCTTTGCGCCACCTGCTCCAGGTTCCAAAAGCTGCAGATGCCGAAGGCGCCCTCGTCGCCGGCAAGGCCGTCCGTGCCAGCCTCGTACCGTTGCAGCAGCCCATCCTCGCCCAGCCGCTTGCAGACCAGGGCGCGGGTGGACCGGACGCGGGGGTGCCCGGCATCGCGGTAGCCGACGCTCGCCATCAGCAGCAGGCTGGCGTCCACCGTATCGCCGTCCAGCTCCGCGGTGTAGGCGCCGATGGTCTCATTGAAGCCGCGCGCCTCGACCAGCGCGGCGATGGCGTCCCGCTCCGCCTCGTACCCGCCCGCCTTGGCGCCCAGGTCAACCGCGCCCAGCCGGTGCAGCGCCAGCAGCCGGTCCAGCGCCGTCCAGCACATCACCTTGGAGAAGGTGAACTGCCGTGGCGCCCCGCGCACCTCCCAGATGCCGCTGTCCGGCTCGCGCCAGGTCTTGCGGATGACCTCGCCCAGCCCGGCCAGCATTCGCCCACCCGCCTTGTCTATGGTCCCGCCAACCGAGGCATAGGTCCAGGCCGCCAGCATGACCTCGCCGTACACGTCGTTCTGCTGCTGGCGGAACGCGCCGTTGCCGATGCGGACCGGGCGCGACCCTTGGTAGCCCGCAAGCTGCGGCAGCTCCGCCTCCTTCAAGTCGCTGCGGCCGTAGATGTCGTACATGATCCGCAGCCGCGGCTGGGTCAGCCGGGTTGCGTGCAGCATCCACTCCAGGAAGGCGGCGGCGACGTCCTTGATGCCCAGCCCGACCAGCGCCTGCATCGTCAGCCCGGCGTCGCGCAGCCAGCAGTAGCGGTAATCCCAGTTGCGCTCGCCGCCGATCAGCTCCGGCAGCGATGTCGTGGGCGCGGCGACGATGGCGCCCGACGGCGCAAAGCTGAGCAGCTTGAGCGTCACGGCGCTGCGGACCACGGCGGCGCGGTAAGGGCCGTCATACCTCACCTGGGCTGACCATCTTTCCCACCAAGTCGCCGTGTCCGCTAGCCGCGCATCCGCCTCCGCGCCGAGCGGCGGGACGACAAGGGGTTCGTCATAGGCGTAGGACAGACTGAAGTAGCGGCGCTGGCCGGCGCCGACATCGAAGGCGCCGGCCAGCGCCGTGCCTTCGGCGGCCAGGTCCACGTCGGTGCCGACGTGCAGGGCCTCGTTGCGCCAGGCATAGGACCAGCCGAGACGGCCCCTGAGCATCAAGCGGGGTTCGATGCGGGCGTAGCTGGGGCGGGGCTGCAGATGCGCCTGGAACTGCACGGTCCCCGACACCCCCTCGACCACCCGCAACACCTCCCGTGTCGGGCGGAGCTGCGCGATCCCGTCCACCACCGGCAGGCAGTCGAACACGCGGGCCGATCCGGCCGCGGTCACGAACGTCGTTTCCAGCACGGCGGTACCATCCACGTAGCGGCGGGACGACGTGAAGGGTCGGGACGGGTGCAGGGAAAAGGCCCCCCCACTGGGATCGAGAAGCCGGGCGAACACCGAGGGGCCGGAGAAGTTCGGTAGGCAGAGCCAGTCGATGGAGCCCTCGCGCGACACCAGCGCGGCGGTCCGGCAATCGCCAATCAGGGCGTAGTCGCTGATCAGCGGCGCTGTGGCCGGGCCACGCATCTCATGTCCGGTCATGCCTGCACTGCCTGCTGCTCCATCCATCCTGTCAGCCCCTCCTCCGCGCTGCCACGGGGTGCTCAGGTTTATTCTGTTGAAAATGACCGCGGCTGTCCAAGTCTGTTTGGTTATCGCGATCATGCCCTCTCGTCATCGCCGAGCAGCCTATGGCTACGCCGGGTGGTACGCGCCTGCGCGGGACCCGCCGTCGCGCTGGCATGCCAGCCATCCCGCCGCGCCGCGCGTTGGAAACAGGGAGACGGCCTACCTCGCCGCAGTGCTGGCAAAGCCCGGCCCGCAGGGGATTTGACCCGCTGGCGATAGGCGCTGGCCAACGTCTGCCGGGATGGAAGGGCAGGTCAGCCTTCATGCAGGCTGAGCGCCCTACTGCCTGAAGCGGCGGCGGGCGCCTGGTCTGGCAAGCACTCCATCCGCCTGCGACGCAAGCTCGCAACCTGGACGCCAGCCTACCTCGAACGCCTACTCAATGCTAAGACGGAACAGTTTGGGTTCGGGGGCCATGCTGGATCCCTGCTGGGATACCTGCCGCAAGAATCCAGCTACGTCAGGCCGCCGCTGCCGTACCCGATGCCGCCTCGTGCAGGACGAAGCCCTCCAACGGATCGAACTCGCCCGTCCATGGCGCCTGTTGCAGCACGCGCACGGTGTCGCGATAGCCGGATTGCCAGCGCTGGCGGATGCCGGATGCGGTGAAGTCGATGTCCTTGCTGTGCGTCTCGCCATACAGCGGCGGGGCCAGCAGGCGCACGACGTGCATGCGCGTGACGCAGCCGTAGGCCGTCAGCGCCCGCGTCTCGGGGCGGGCGCGCACGTCGTCGGGCAGCCGCCGCTCGAGCTGGGCGACCACATGCCGCAGATTGTGGATCTGCCGTTGCCGCTCGATGTGCGCGGCGGTGCGGCTGGCGTAGCGCAGATCCTTCTCGCGGCTGACCACCTTGGCCAGGGTGTCGGGCTCGTCGCCCTGCGGGTTCCAGACGTGGACGGAGAACACCAGGCCGCTGCGGCGCGGGTTGTCGTCGAACGCGGCCTCCACTGGGGTGTTCGACAGCACGCCGCCGTCCCAGTACAGCTCGCCGTCGATGCGGACCGCCGGGAAGGCCGGCGGCAGCGCGCTGGATGCCATGACATGGGCCAGCGACAGGCGCCCCTGCCGGCTGTCGAAGTAGCGCATCGCGCCGGTCCGCACGTTGGCCGCCCCGACCGTCAGCCGCATGTTCCCGGCGTTCAGGGCGTCCACATCGACCAGCCGCTCCAGGGTGCGCAGCAACGGGGCGCAACTATAGTATCCCGCCGCCTCCGGCCCGAGCGGCCAGTTCGCGCCGAGCCAGGCCGCCGGGTTCGGCTCGAAGAAGCCCGGCAGCCCGCCCGCCACGGTCGCCGCGGTGCCGAGCGCGGCGACGACGAGGGGGGCTGCGCCCATCCATCCCGCAAGGCCGGTCTGCCGGATGTCGCTCCAGAACTCGGTGAGCCGCTCCAGCCGCCGCTCCGGCAGGTTGCCGGCGATGAGCGCCGCGTTGATCGCGCCGATGCTGGTCCCGATGACCCAGTCTGGTGCGATGCCCGCCTCCGCGAGCGCCTGGAACACGCCGCCTTGGTAGGCGCCCAGCGCCCCGCCGCCCTGCAGCACGAGCACGACCTGGCCAAAGTGCTCGCGGTCCAGCGTGGGTGGTTCGGCGCTGGCCTCGTGCGCGTCCGCCTCAAGTGGCAACAAGGCGTCGGGGGACAGAATTACGTCAGCCACGGCCTGACTCCTCTCTCGGCGTGGGCGGCCAACGGTAGGCGGGCGGGGTAAGCAGGCGCCATCGTAGCGCGCCGAGCAGAGCAGGAACGCCAGCGCACGCGGCGGCAAAGAGCACGCCGGCATTGCTGTCCAGGTCGATCCCGTCGCTCAGCCCGAGCGCGCCCCGCCCCAGCCTGCGCCGGGACGGCAGAGGGATCAAGGCGGGACGGGCCATCAGATTCCGGCGAACCAGTTGAAACCCAGGTTTTCCCAGTATCCGCCGGGGTAGGTGTTGGTGACCTCGATGGCGGTGATCCACTTCGGCTGCTTGAAGCCGAGCTTGGTGGCCGTGCGCAGCCGCAAGGGGTAGCCGAAGGGGTCGGCAAGGTCCTCGCGCGCATACCTCGTCGCCAGCAGCGTCTGCGGGTGCAGCGCGGTCGCCATGTCTATGCTGCTCGGATAGTCGTCGGCGGTCTTGAACGCGACGTACTTGGCCCGCAGGTCCGCGCCCACCCGCTCGAGGAACGCCCGCAGCGGCACGCCCGACCACTGGCCGATGTAGTCCCAGCCTTCCACGCACACGTGGCGCACGATGGTCTCGGACTGCGGCATGGCGGCAAGGTCCGCCCGGGTCCAGGGGCGCTTGTCCCCGACCAGCCCGGCCAGTTCCAGCCGCCACGCGCCGCCGTCCACGGGACGCACCTTCTCGATGTCGTAGTAGGCGTTGAAGCGCGGCGGCTTGAGCACGTCCGCCTCCGAGTAGGTTGGCGCCAGCTTGTTGGGATCGAACAGCAGCGCCTGCACCCGGTCGTTGAGGCTCGACACGGCCCGCAGCGCCGCCTCGATGGAGCCGTCGCTCGACACGTCGCAGCCGGTCAGCATCGTGAGCGCGCCCAGCGACAGCCCGCCCCGCAGCAAGCCCCGGCGCTGCAAGGACCGGATCAGCGGCTTGTGGTTGTCGAGGATGCCGGGATCGGGCGGCGTGGCCGGGCGGAAGGGGGACATCACCGCCGTGCGTCCCCTGCCAGGCGCTTGGCGCCCAGGCGCGGGCCGCCGGTGAGCATGGCCCACAGGGTCTGCGGCACCAGCAGCGACAGCGCGACGTGAACGGCCAGGAAGCCGACGACCACCGCCATGCCGCCGAAATGCACCAGCCGCGCCGTTTGGAAGCCGCCTAGCAAGCCCGTGAGGCCGGAGAACTGCACGGGCTTCCAGATTGCCAACCCCGTGACGACCTGCGAGATGCCGGCCAGGATCACGACGATGTAGAGCACCTTCTGCACGGCGTTGTAGGTCGTGAGATCGTCGTGGGCGACGTGCAGGTGCAGGGTGTCGCGCACGGTCTGCACGATGTCCGCCAGCCGGATCGGCAGCAGGCGCTCGCGCAGCCGTCCGGTGACGACACCGTAGATCAGGTAGGCTGCGCCGTTCACCGCCAGCAGCCACATGCCGGCGAAGTGCCATAGCAGGCTCTGCGCCGCCCAGGAGCCGAGCTTGATGCCCTTGGCGAAGTGCAGCCCGCCGAAGATGACGCTGTCGTTGTAGATGCCCCAGCCTGAGCCGATCATCACCAGCATGGCCAGCGCATTGACCCAGTGCATGACCCGCACCGGCACGGGGTGCAGGCGGCGGCCAGTGCGTGCCGGAACTGGGTTTGGGAGGTCGGCGGTCGTCACGCTCATGGTGCCTCGCACGTTCTGCTAGGGGTGCTTTTCTAGCACGGGCCGGACCCCGGCCATCCTGAAAGCTGGTTATCGACTCCATGACTCCCGGACATGACGCACTGCGCTAGCCTCCGGTGCCATGCCCTGGATCCCGCATACCTCGAGGCTCCCAGCCCATGCCGCCGCGCTACATCGTCGCCCTCCTCCTGTTCGCCTGCCTCCCGGCCATGGCACAGCAGCCCGCGCCGTCCGGGCTGACCCCGGCCGCGCGCGCGGCCCTGCGCTTCCCACAGCCGGTGCAGGTGGGTAGCCTGATCCAACGCCAGGTGCTCCGTCCCGTCGAGCAGCAGAACGTGCTGGGCCGCGTGGCCAGCGTGGTGCGGCAGCCGGACGGGGCGGTGCTGATCGTCATCAGCCTCGGCGGCGTGCTCGGCCTCGACACCCGGCCGGTCGCCGTGCCCGTGGAGGCCACCGCCCTGCTTGGCGAGTACCTGGCGGTCATGGACCTCACGCCAGAGCAGCTCCAGGCGCTGCCGACCTTCACCGCCGCGGGCACCCAGCCGCTGCGACCGGATCAGATGATCAAGGTGGGCCTGACCCGGCCGTTCCATTGACGGATGGTGGCGTGCACCTGCCCGCCGCTTGCCAGGCCGGCGCCCCACGCCTGTCAGCGGTATTGAAAGCATAACCAACCGACATTTCCCGCGCCGATAGCCGCCGCCGCACCATTCCGATGGGTCAGACGGCCTGACCAAGGAAGGCTCCACCATGCAGATAAACCCCGCCAAGGCCAGCGCGACCAACGTCGGCTTCCGCGTCGCAGGCATCGTCGCTGGGACGCTTGTCTTGCTCCTGGCCGTGCTCGCCATCGTGCGGCCCGAGATGATGAGCATGGCGGCGGTGCACAAGCTGATGTCCGCCATCGGCCTCTGAATGCCTCCACCGGGAGCGGCGACGATCTTGCTGAACGGATTTCTGGCCGCGCTGCGGCGCTCGCGCGAGACGACCGAGATCAGGGCCGCCTATGAAGAGTTCCTGGAGCGGCTGGACGCCGGGCAGGTCGCTGCCGAGGCGTGCAAGCCCGGCGACCCGATGCCCGGCTTCCTGCTGCCAAACGCCGAGGGGCGGCTGATCGACTCCGGGGACCTGCTTGCTGCGGGGCCGCTGGTCGTAACCTTCTTCCGTGGCGGCTGGTGCCCCTACTGCTCCGCCACCCTGGAGGCGCTAGAGGCGGTGCTGCCCGGACTGTCGCGCGCCGGGGGCACGCTGGTGGCGATGACGCCGGAGACCGGCGGGCGGGCGCTGTCCATGAAGCGCGACCGCGGCCTGCACTACGAGGTGCTGGTGGACGTGGACCTGGCGGTCGCGATGGCGTTTGGCATCGTGTTCAAGACGCCGCCGCTTTATGCGGAACTGCTGCGCCGCCGCGGCATCGACCTGGCCGAGCGCAGCGGCAATCCGGCCTGGCTGCTGCCTGTTCCCGCCACGTTCCTGGTCGGCCAGGACGGGGTTGTGCTTCGGTCATGGGTGAACATCGACCACACCCAGCGCGCCGAGCCGACCGAGGTCCTGGAGGCGCTGAAAGGACTGCAAGCCCTCCAAAACCTTTGAGCGACCCAAGGCCTTTGAGCGACCCAAGGCCTTTGAGCGACGTGGTCCGGCAGTCCGGCTCTGGCCCTGCCCGTGGCGTGTGGACTTGACCGCAGACCAGGAGGGCCTGGGTGCGCTCGAAGCGGTCCGGCGCTGCCGGGTGGGCGTGGGCGTTCTGGTGCTGCTGCACCTAGGGCTGGGCGCGACCCCGCAAGCGGTGGACCTGCTGATCGCGCTTGGGCAGGACGGCTCCGTCACGGCCTGGCTTGGCCTGGGCGCCGGGACAGCCTGGCTTGCGCTCAATGCCTGGTTCTGGTCCGGCTTCGAGCTGGCACAGCCGGGGCCGCCATGCCGTGGACGCTTCGCGGCTGCGCTGCCTTCGCTGCTTGGCGCGGCGTCGCTGCTAGTCGTTGCCGACGTGCTGCGCACGGCGTCGTCCAGCATCCCGGAGGTGATGGGGTCGCGTAGCGGCAGTGCGCGCCTGCTCGCGGCATCGGCCGTCCTCGGCGCGGCGTGCCTTCCCTTCTTGGTCCTGGCCCTGGGCGCCAGCCGGGTCAACGTGCCGGTGAGAGCGGGGACCATGCCCAGCCCGGGACCTGCAACACGGCGCATGCTGGCTTCGAGCGTCGTGGTGGGCGTCGCGGGCTTGGCGGGGTTCGCTGCCGACCCGGTGCGTGCCGCCAATGCGCTGCACCCGGCCTCCACGGTCCTGCTTGCCGCGGCCGGGCTGATGTGCGGGGGCACGCTGCTGCTGAACCTGGGGCGGCGGACGCGGGTGCCGGTGCTGTTCCTGGCCTTTGCCCTCGCGGCGGCCCTTGCGGCGTTGCGCGACCGCGAGGTGCTCCCGGACAACCACGACCTGCGGCGCCTGCCGGCCGGCCTGCGTGCCCGTCCCGATGTCGAGGCGGCCTTCCTGCGCTTCCTGGACACGGCCGGCCCGCCCGGCGAGGCGCCAGTCCCGGTCGTGCTGGTCGCGGCGAGCGGCGGCGGCATCTCGGCGGCGTATTGGACCGCGACGGTGCTGGGTGACCTTGCCGATGCGTCGCCCCGCTTCGCCGGGCAGGTGTTCGCCCTGAGCGGGGTCAGCGGCGGAGCCTTGGGCTTGCTGACCTATGTTGCGGCGGGGCAAGAGGGGGCAGCGGGGCAAGAGGGCGCGGCGACATGCCGCGACCCCGCTGATCCGCCCGATGCCGCGCCGCTCGATGGGCTGCGGACCTGCCTGCAACTTGCCCTGGGAGGCGACTTCCTCGGCCCGGCGCTGGGGGCGATGCTGTATCCCGATCTGCTGCAGCGCTTCCTGCCGATGCCCCTGTTCGCGGACCGGGCCGCCGCGCCGGAGACGGCATGGGAAGCGCGCTGGCATGCGGTGTTCGGCGACGGACGCCTCGCGGAGTCATTCCTGGGCCTTTGGCGTGAGGGGCGCCCCTGGCCGGCGCTGCTGCTGAACGGCACCTCGCTGAATGGCGGCGGGCGGCTCGTCGCCAGCAACCTGCAGCTCGGAGCCGACCACGTCGGCGGCGACCATGCGGACCTGCTGGCGCTGCTCGGCGGCGACATCCCGGCCAGCGCGGCGGCCGGGAGCAGCGCGCGGTTCCCATATATCGGCCCGCTCGGGACGTTCCGTGCGGCGGCAGGGGCGGCCGATGCCGTGGCGGACGGCGGCTACTTCGAAAACCTGGGCGCCTCCACGTTGCTGGAGCTGTTGGACGCGCTCGATGCCGTGGCCCGGCGGAACGGGCGGCGGGTGCGGTTCGTGGTGCTCCAGCTCTTGAACGATCCCGACGCAGGGAGGGATGGAAGCAGCGCCGCGGCCTGGGACACTTCCCGGGAAACGCCCTGGTCCCTGCTGCCGCGCGGGCTGACCGGCCCCGCGACGGTGCTTCTGCGCACCCGGGACGCACGCGGCGTCAGCGCGTCCGAGGCGCTGGCCCGGCGCGTCGTCGCCTTGGGAGGCGCCTACCTGCCCGTGCGGCTGGGCCAATCGCCGACCGGGCGCACCGCCCCGCTCGGCTGGTCGTTGTCGGCCGTGGCGCGCGACATCATCGGCAGCCAGTGGACGCCCGCATGCCGCCGCCGCGTCCTGGACGGCGCCGGCTTCCCGGACGGTCCCCCGCAGGCCACGCCGACGCCGGCTGTAGCAACGGCAGAGCCGATGCGGATGGACGTCGTGGGCATGTGGACCAGGGCGGCGTGCCGTGCGGTTGACCCCGCGGCACGGTAGGCTGGACCTGGACGGCGTTGCTGCGTCGGGCGCGCCTGCAAGCGGCGCCGACGGGTTGGGCGGTTCAAGCCGCGTACTGACCGCTGCAAAGGATGACGGTTTCCAGATTGGAGGATGACGATCATGGGTGACGACAGGCTGCAAGGAGCCTTCGCACAGCGGACGCCGTGCGCCCGACCGGCCGGAAGCCGTCAAGCCGCGGACTTCGGCCTGACAAGGTTGGCTCCCGTGCCCGTGACGGCCCCGAGCAACATCAGGGACGACATCGATAGCCCCAGCCGGGGCTCGCGCCCGCCGCCGGGCTGACCGTACTGGATGCGGGTCATGCCGCCATGGCCTCGGGCCGGCGGCGGACGATGGCGGCGGCGTCGCCCCGCAGCACCTCGTGCGAGGTCGCGTCGCCTTCGCGCCAGAAGCGGATGTCGAAGCTGTGCGGCCCCAGGCGCAGCCCCATCAGCGTGATGTCCGGCAGCCACGGCGGCAGCACGGGATCGATCCACAGCCGGCCGTGCGGCGCGTCAGGCTCCAGCCCCAGCATGGCGCGCAGAGTCATGAACACCGATCCCGCCGCCCAGGCCTGCGGCACGTTGGCCCCCACGTACTGGACCGGGAAGCCCGAAGGCGTCCTTGGCAGTCCGGCGTACAGCTCGGGCATCTGGTTCAGGTTGAAGTGGCTCGCCGCCTCATTCAGGTCGCGCGCGATCCGCCCGGCCTCGGCCGTGAAGCCGTAGCGCCGGAAGCCCAGCGCGATGATGGCATTGTCGTGCGGCCAAACCGAGCCGTTCTGGTAGGAGTACGGGTTGTAGGCCGCATGGTCCGCCGACAGCGTGCGGATGCCCCAGCCCGACCACATATCCGGCGCCATCAGCCGTTGCACCACGCGGGCCGCACGGTCGCTGCGCACGATGCCGGACCACAGGAGGTGGCCGGCGTTGGAGGCGACGGACAGCACCGGCCGTTTCTCCCCGTCCAGGCAGTAGGCGTAGAAGCCGCCGGCCTCGTCCCAGAACGTGTCGTTGAACTGTGCGTGCAGCCGCGCCGCCTTCGCGCGCAGCCCGGCGCTGCGGGTGGGGCGGTTCAGCGCGTCAAACAGCTCGGCCATCCGGGTCCAGACATCGAACACGTAGCCCTGCAGCTCGCACAGCGCCTTCGGACCCTTCACCGGGCTGCCGTCCAGGTAGGGCACGCTGTCGCCGGCGTCCTTCCAGCCCATGTTCTCGTAACCTGGCGAGGACCGGGTCTGGTACTCTTGGAAGCCGTCGCCGTCGCGGTCGCCCCACTCGTCGATCCAGCGCAGGCAGCCCTCGGCGACCGGCAGCAGGCGGCGCACCAGGTCCAGGTCCCCCGTCCAGCGCCAGGCCTCGTGCAGGGTGATGAGATACAGCGGCGTCGCGTCCGCCGTGCCGTAATAGGGCGTGTGCGGGATCAGCTTGAAGTGCGCCAGCTCGCCGAACCGCATCTCGTGCAGGATCTTGCCGGGTTCGGCGTCACGGTAGTCGTCGCGCTCCTGCGCCTGCTGCTGGCCGAGCGCCTCCAGCGTCGCCGCGGCGAACCCCGGCTGGATGACCATGCCCTGCAGCGATGCGATCAGGCTGTCGCGCCCGAACAGGGCGGTGAACCACGGCAGCCCCGCCGCTGGGATGAACGAGGCCCCGTCCACGCCTTCGCCCTCCGTGGGCAGCCGGAGCGCGGCCATGTCGTCCACCGCCTGGTGGAAGGTGCGGTAGTACTCCTCGTTGGCGGTGCGGATGGCCAGCACGCCGTCGCGCCATCGCGGCTCCGCGGGCAGGTCCTCCTCCTGGCTGCAATCGTCCGGTGCGGCGAAGCTGCGCGCGCCGTCGCCGAGGTCGTACAGGACGCAGGTCCGCCAATGCCCGCCGGGCGGCAGCTCCACCACGAAGCTGATGCGGCCGTTGGCGTAGCTCATGGGCACGTCCCCGTGCGGGCTGACGCTGACCGACCTGCGGAAATCGCCGTTCGTGTAGGTGGTGGTCAGCCGCTGCTGCCCGGCGGACCACTCCGAGGCGATGCTGCCGCGGCGGATGGCCTTAGCGCCCTTCACCTCGAACACGTCGGCGAAGTCGCAGCGCATGCCGATCTCAAGGTTGAAGCGGACCGGGGCGGCGCCGTGATTGGTAATGTCGATGTCCTCGTGCAGGCCGCCATGGATGGAGCGGCCCAGCACCAGGCCCAGCGTGCGGGCGGGAACCGGCCCGGCGGTGGTGACCAGCGCGCGGTTGGTCAGGTGGACGGACATCGCGTCATGCCGGATGGCGCCGCCGCTCAACAGGTCCCAGCGGACGCCGTCGGCATACAGGGACCAACTGCTGATGATGCGGGTGTCGTTGAAGTAGAGGCCTTTCTCGCCGGGGAACGGGATGGTCCCGTCGGGTTCGCAGACCAGCACGGTCCGTCCCTGGTGGATGGCGATCTGCGCCGGCCCGACCTGCACCTTGAACGACATGGCTCTGCCCCGTTTGCAGGCGCCCTGCAGCGCCGTTATCGGGAAGGTTGGCTGCACGGGGGCCGCCGCGCCAATGCCGGCGCGTCATGGTTTCAATGCAATGTTCTGGAAGTTATGGACGCAGGCAGGGCGGCGTGCGCCACCAGGCCACTTGTGGGTGCGGCTCCAAGCCGTAGCCCCTGACGCCGAAGCGGCGGACCCGTGCGTCACGGCCCGGGCCGGCGGATGCAGGAGTTTTTCAAGCCGCGGGACCTGCTGGCAAAGGCGACGAGTTCGTGCAACTTGCCCCATCTACTCTGACGTCGAAGGGTGGAGCGATGCCCGGCGGTGGTACGAAGCCCGGCGGTGCAAAGGCCAGAAGTGATGTGTTCGGCCAATGTGTACTGGTGGGCCATTGATCGACGCCGGCTCCACGCCGTTCTCTGCATTCGGCAGTAGCACTCCCTGCGAAAGGGCTGGTTCCGCAACCGCGAGCAGCAGAACCGGGGCGGCAACCAGAAGCATGTAATGCATGGCGGAACTTCCCTAGGGATTGGAGGCGTGAAGTCATTTGCAGCCAGCCAGCGGCCCCTGCCCACTTCGCCAGCACGCCCGCAGGCGCGCGGACATCCAGTCGGGCATGATACGGGAAATGGTTGGCGGCAGCCCGCCTTGCAGGCTCGGAAACTACCTGCTCAGGGTTGCCGGCTTGAATTGGTCGCCTGCGCTGATGCTGACGGGATGGATGCGTTAGGGAAGGCCCGCCGCCTCCACGAACATGGTGGTCTTGTGCCCGTTCGGGGTTGGCCAGTAGTGTTCCGAGTTGGCGGGCAACATCAGGTCAATCATGGTGCTTCCTTGGCTTCGGCCCCCGAGCGTCCTGACACGGTGTTGACGCCCTGCCCCAGCACGGCGCGGTTGAGGCAGGCGCTCACCAAGACGGGAGTGCAGACTATGACGCCACACCATGCCTCGCTGCCTGTGGCGACCTCGCACGGCCGCGCCACTAGGCTGCCACGGGCCATGCGCCTGCAATCGACCGCCGGCTGGTGTAACGTTCAGCCGCAGCTCCGCGTATGACCCTGCATGGGACTGAGCGCACGGGACATGGCCGGCAGATGGTTGGCCTGGCGGCCCGCCGAGCCTCCTGTCGCCCTGCGGTCCCATCCGCTCATGCGACACCTCCCCCTGCAGCACCCCCTTCTGCAGCACGGAGCCGGCGTGGCCGATAGCGGATGGAGCGCGCTGATGGTGGCCGCCCAGTCCGGCGACGCCGTGGCCTACCACCGCCTGCTGACGGAGGTCGGTGGCTGGCTAAAGCGCTACTATGCCCGGCGGCTGCCACCGGCCTTTGTCGATGACGCCGTCCAGGACACCCTGCTGGCCATTCACCGGAAGCGGCACACCTACGACCCGGCCCGGCCGTTCGAGCCCTGGCTCGCCGCCATTGCCCGGCACAAGTGGATCGACCGGCTGCGAGCGAAGGCTGCGCCGACGGAGCCGTTGCACGACGACATCGCCGTGGCCGACCATGGGGAAGCCGTCATCAGCGCCTGGTCGCTGGAGACCCTGCTGCGCCAGATCAAGCCGGCGCAGGCGGAGGTGATCCGCCTGGTCAAGCTGCAGGGCCTGAGCATCGAGGAAGCGGCAGCCCGCACCGGCCAGTCGATCTCGTTGGTCAAGGTGAACATACATCGCGGCCTGGGCCGGCTGCAGGTCCTGGCGGAAGGACAATCCGATGCCGAGTGACCACTTGGTGAACCGCCTTGTGGACGACCTCAAGCCCGTGCGCCGGCGCAGCGCGGCCGGGGACGCGGCGATGCTGGCGCTGGCGGGGACGGTCGAGTTGGCGCTTTTCCTCGGCCTGGGCTTCATGCGGCCGGACATGCCGATGGCGATGGAGCAACCGTCGTTCTGGTGGAAGCTCGGCAGCCTCGGCGTCATCGCCCTGGTGGGCGGGGCAGTTGCTGTGCTGTCGTTCGATCCCACGGCTTCCCCACGCCGGGGCTTGCGCTGGCTGGTTGCGCTGGTCGCCGTGTGCCTGGCGGCCGGTTGGTTCATCGACGCTGCCCGCGCCGGCCTGCCAGCCCTGTTCGAGCGGCTGCATTGGCAGGACGGCCTGGGATGCGTGGCCAAGATGGCGGCGCTGTCGGTGCCGGCGGTGATCGGCCTTGGCCTGCTGATGCGGCGCGGCGCGGCGACGGATGCGGGGAGAACGGCGCTGGCCTCGGGCATCGCTGCGGCCGCCTGGGGGGCGTTCGTGTTCGTGTTCGCCTGCCCGTTCGACGACCCGCTCTATATTGCCGTGTGGTATGCCATAGGCTGCGGCCTGGTCGCCGGGTTCGCCCGGCTGGCGCTCCCGCGCCTGACGCGGTGGTGACGGCTGACCGAGTCAGCGGATCGCCGCCTCCATGGCGGCCAGGCCGGCAGGGACCCCTGCGTGGCCGAACCCGATGCGGAACCGGTCTGACGGCAGCGCCACAAGGTCCGAGCGAAATACGCTGGCCGGCAGCAAAAGCACGCCCGCCTCCTCGGCCATGCGCAGCACGAAGTGCTCCACGCCCTCGGCGCCGCTGTAACGCACGTAGCCCACCACGCCCCCGTCCGGCACTGTCCAGCCGAACAGCGCCGGGTGCCGTGCCAGCATGGCCCGCAGCAGCGGCAGGTTGGCCTCGGCCAAGCGCCGGTTGCGGCCGGTGATCTCCGCAGCCGCCTTCAAGGCGATGTTGGCCAGCACCTCGCTTGGCCCGGCGCTGCAAACGGACAGGTATTGCCGGATCGCCCCGATGCGCCTCACCAGCCTGGCGTCCTGGCAGACCACCCAGCCAATCCGCAAGCCCGGCAGCCCATACGCCTTGGACAGCACGCCGATGGATACGCCGCGCTCATAGGCATCGGCCGCTGGCGGCAGGCGCCGGGCCGGGTCGCGCTCCGTCAGGCGATACACCTCGTCGCTCACCAGCCAGATGCCATGGTGGCGGCACAGCGTGATCAGGGCCTGGAAGCGCTCCGGCTCCAGCAGCTTGCCGGTCGGATTGTTGGGGAAGCTTATGCACACCACGCGAGTTTCGGGCCGGATGGCTGCAGCGACCTCCTCGATGTCCAGCGACCAGTTGTCATCGGCATCCAGCGCCACGCCGGTCACGCCGGCAAGGCCGAGCGCCAGCGTTTCGACGGACTGGTAGCCCGGCACAACCACGATCGCGTGGTCACCGGGCTGCAACAGGGCGTGCAGGACGGCATAAAGCCCTTCCTGCGCGCCGGCAAAGCACACCAGCCCGTCCGGGCCAACTCCGCCATACTGCCCGGCGATGGTGTGGCGCAGCCAGGGGGCGCCTAGCGGGTCGGTGTAAGACAGCCGCAGCCCATGCCACCGTGCTGCGTCCTCCGTGTCTGCCAGGACCAGCAAGTCAGCCACGGCCATCGTCTCGCATTCCGAGGCGCTGAGGTGATGGGCCGTGCGGCCGTGCAGGCGGGCCAGCAGGGTGGACAGCTCCAAGTCCCGCCCCGGCAGGCTGGCGTGGCGAAGGTCGGCGGGGCTGGCATGCCGGGTCACCTCTTAGATGCCGTGCGGGACATCACAGGCTCCAGCGCAGCCCGCAGCCTTGGCAGGGCTTGGGTGGGGTGTCGCTGACCAGGCCGGTGCGGAAGCCCCGGTAGGCCGGGCTGTTCCAGATGTCCCGCAGGGTCTGCTGCGTCGCGTCGCCCAGGGTGTAGGTCTCGTAGCCGCGGGCAGAGAACGGCGCGA